>Ga0233427_10003053_pt1 | contig 15003 bp, 12 predicted proteins | sample SI_118_April2016_5_FD_179885 | JGI IMG/M metagenome (GOLD analysis project Ga0233427, IMG submission 179885) | Seawater microbial communities from Saanich Inlet, British Columbia, Canada - SI_118_April2016_100_MG | ecosystem: Environmental > Aquatic > Marine > Inlet | place: Canada: British...
CTGATGAGTTGAGTGCAGATCATATGTTGAGACTTGTCCGGATGCTTAAAGAACATGCCGGAATTGAAAAGGTGCGTCTGACTGGCGGAGAGCCTCTTCTTTACCCAAACTTGATTCAAGTTATTTCTGGTATTCGAGAAATGGGTATTGGCAACATCGGAATGACCACAAATGGTCAATTGCTGGCCAAAAAAACTAAAGCACTTGTTGAAGCAGGTCTCCAACACGTTAACCTGAGTCTTGATTCCCTTGAGCCGGAAAAATTTAAACGTTTAGGTCGAGTTGGAAAACTACATAAAACACTGGAAGGAATTGAAGAATGTATGAAATTTGGACTGCGCGTCAAGCTCAACATGGTAGTAGTCAAGGGTGAAAATGAAGATGAAATCGTTAAAATGCTTGAATATGGTGTTAGACAAGGAGTTGAAATACGCTACCTTGAGTTGATGGCGATGGGCCCGCTTTATAAAAAAGATGATTTTAAATTAGTGACAATGCATGAAATTCTGGAGCGAATTTCTACACGTTATACTGTGCAGCCTGTTTCAGCAGAAGTTGACTCAACTTCACTTCGCTATGGGGTCTCTGGAGGGTATTTTGGGATTATTCCAAACAACAGCGCACCTTTTTGTTCCACTTGTTCCCGTTTACGCCTGACTTCCAACGGCCAACTCATCGGTTGCCTGAGTAATCCTGCACCGCTCTCAATTCGTCATTTATTGGAACATTCAGATCCGCAAGAACCTCTCCAAAAACTTGTCCAAAAATCGATTTCCTACAAACAAGATGCAGCATTCACTGGTTCTCCTCTTGTCATGTCTCGTATCGGTGGTTAATCTGTAATATTTTCAAGTGGAGTAACACTTGCATTTTATGCATTTTATGATAGGTTTCCTGTAAAAGTTTTGTAATACTTAGAGCAAGTATAGTTGCAATTCGCTAAGTTTTGATCCACATAATCATCTGAGGCTTTCCCCTATGCGCACATTTTTTCTGCAAACGACTGTGGTCATTCTGGCCATTAATGTGGTTTCGTTTTTTTATCTTCCTGAAGTTCTCTGGTCGATGGTTATTTTCGGGCCGCTAATTTTGCTAGGCATGCATGACATAACTCAAAAATCCCACTCTATTCTGCGAAATTTTCCTGTGTTGGGACACATACGTTTTTTACTGGAAGAGATTCGTCCGGAAATGTACCAGTATTTTGTGGAATCCGATACAAGCGGACGTCCTTTTAGTCGAGAACAGCGAAGCGTCGTTTACGCCCGAGGAAAAAACACGCGTGATACGATTCCTTTTGGTACAGTCGAGGATGTTTATGAAACCGGCTACGAATGGGTCAACCACTCTCTCAGTCCAAAAAAAATTGGGCATGCGGATGTGCGAGTCATGATTGGAGGCCCAGACTGCAAGCAACCATATTCTGCCAGCCTCCTCAATATATCAGCAATGAGCTTTGGTGCACTGAGCAATAACGCTGTGATTGCACTCAATCAAGGAGCTAAGATCGGCGGTTTTGCTCACAACACGGGAGAAGGAGGAATCAGCCCACATCATCTAATGGGTGGTGATTTGATTTGGCAGGTTGGAACCGGATATTTCGGTTGCCGTGACAAAGATGGCAAATTTTGTCCGGATACTTTTAGTGAAAATGCGCAGAAAGAACAAGTTAAGATGATCGAAATTAAGTTGTCGCAAGGCGCAAAACCAGGACATGGTGGTATCTTGCCTGCTGCCAAACTGACTCAGGAAATTGCTAAAATTCGGGATGTGCCGATGGGGAAGGATGTGGATTCTCCTCCCGGACACAATGCCTTCACAAATCCTCTTGAATTTATAGATTTCGTTACCCAACTCCGGGAATTATCTGGAGGCAAACCAATAGGTTTTAAGTTGTGTGTAGGAAAACGCAGGGAGTTTATTGCCATATGCAAAGCCATGCACGAAACAGGAATTGCCCCGGACTTTATTTCAGTTGATGGTGGTGAAGGGGGGACTGGTGCTGCTCCGATGGAATTTTCTAATCATATCGGAACTCCACTTGTTGAAGGCTTGATTTTTGTGCATAACGTTTTGGTCGGCTTTGATTTACGTAAAAAGGTTAAAATTATCAGCAGTGGAAAAATGACCTCCGGATTTGGACTGGTCAAGCGGCTTGCTTTAGGTGCTGATCTTTGTAACTCAGCCAGAGCAATGATGATGGCGTTGGGCTGTATTCAGGCCCGTAAGTGTAACTCAAACCTTTGTCCGGTTGGTGTGACAACACAAAATCCCAGCCTGGTTGGTGCACTTGTTCCGGAAGAAAAAAGTCAGCGAGTCAATAATTATCATCGCAATACTGTGGTTAGTGCCTGTCAAATCATGGGCGCAATGGGTCTGGAAAAAGCAGAAGAATTAAGACCATGGCACTTGATGCGCAGAATCGAGGCCTATGAAATCAGAAATTTTTCTGAAATCTACGAATACATCGAGACTGGCTCACTGCTCCAGGACACCAAGCCTGAAAGCTATGCACGTGCTTGTGATGCAGCTCGTTCTGATAGTTTTACTGCAACAAATTAAGGAATGTACACCCGCTGAAAACTGTGAAATGCAGAACTGAAATAGATAACTGATAACCAAAAAAATTATGAAAGCATCTGATTTATTTGTAAAAGCACTTGAAGAAGAGGGAGTGGAATATATTTTCGGCATTCCAGGTGAAGAGAATCTGGATTTGCTTAATTCACTCAAAGACTCGTCAATCAAGCTGATCCTGACTCGACACGAACAAGCAGCCGGTTTCATGGCAGCCACTTACGGAAGGCTCACCGGCAAGTCAGGAGTCGCCTTGTCCACTCTTGGACCGGGAGCCACGAATCTTGTGACTGCAGCAGCATATTCTCAGCTTGCAGCTATGCCGATGGTGATGATTACAGGACAAAAACCTGTCAAACACAGCAAGCAGGGTAAGTTCCAGATTATTGATGTAGTCGAAATGATGCGCCCATTGACTAAATATACACATTCGATTGTGAGCGCAAACAATATTCCTTCTATGATTAGGGAAGCATTCAGAATTTCCCAGGAAGAACGTCCTGGAGCAGCACATTTAGAGTTGCCGGAAGATGTTGCCGGTGAGGAAGCTGAAGTCCAGCCACTGCCGTGCAGCCGTGCTCGTCGACCAGTAGCTGAAGGAAAAGCTATCAAGCAGGCAGTGGAAATGATTGAAAAAGCAAAAAATCCGCTGCTTTTGATTGGAGCTGGGTCCAACCGGAAAATGCCGGCAAGAATGTTACGGGCTTTTGTGGATAAAACCCAAATGCCTTTTATCAGTACACAGATGGGAAAGGGTGTATTAGACGAACGTGATCCCTTATTTTTGGGAAACGCAGCACTGTCCGCTAATGACTTTTTGCACCGTGCCATTGCGAAAGCGGATTTGATTATAAACGTGGGACACGACGATATTGAAAAACCCCCTTTTATCATGGAACAGGATTCATTTCAGGTTATTCACATTAATTTTTTAACAGCAGAAGTAGATCCGGTTTATTTCCCTCAGCTGGAAGTTATAGGTGATATTGCAAACAGCATCTGGCAAATCAGTGAGCAAATCATGCCGCAGGGCTCTTGGGATTTTTCTTATTCATTAAAGGTCAAAAAAGCTGTGGATGCACACCTCCTTGAAGGTGCAGATGATCCGCGGTTCCCCATGCTGCCTCAACGTTTCGTCGCAGATGTACGTGAAGCGATGCCCTCCAACGGAATCATTGCACTGGACAATGGTGTTTACAAAATTTGGTTTGCGCGTAATTACAAAGCCCATAAAGCTAACACCGTTTTGCTCGATAACGCATTGGCCACAATGGGCGCCGGATTACCCTCTGCAATGGGTGCGCACATGGTTTTTCCAAAACGCAAAGTGATGGCGATTTGCGGAGATGGGGGTTTCATGATGAATGCCCAGGAACTGGAAACGGCGGTGCGTCTCAAAATGAATTTGATTTGCCTGATTTTACTGGATAACTCTTATGGAATGATTCGCTGGAAGCAGGCAAATTTGGGATTTGAAGATTTTGGTCTGGAATACGGCAATCCGGATTTTGTCAAGTTTGCAGAATGTCATGGCGCAAACGGATATCGAGTGGAAAAAACAGAAGATTTTGTTCCACTTTTGAAAAAATGTAATGATACTCCGGGAGTTCATATTGTTGAGTTGCCGGTTGATTATTCGGAAAATGATCGTATTTTAAATCACGAAATAAAAGAACGAAGTCAAAGAATTTAATAATTGACTCTGTTATATTTAATTGATGGTGAATCGATCAAGCCTGAATTTCCACAAAAATTTAGTCAGGCACTAAGGCTACGAGGCTCTAATACCTTATTTTCCCCAATTTTTAGCAGTTCAAGATCTTTGTACCTTGGTACAGGAAACTTCAGGATAAATAGCAGTGTAGCGGGGCTGCAATCTTGTTCTAATTTCACCAAGTAATTATAATAAAAATCTATTCAATGGAAAAATATGATCTGTGTGTAATTGGCGGTGGACCGTCCGGCTATGCTGCAGCCATGCGTGCAGTTGATTTTGATAAAAGTGTTTTACTTGTTGAACGGGATCGAATTGGCGGGGCAGGAATATATGATGGAGCACTTTCCTCAAAAACATTTTGGGAAATATCCAAAGAATTTGCTTCATTCAGTAAAAAAATGATTCACTACGGGTTTGAAGAACCGGTTGTGCATTTTCACAATGTGCTGAATGAAGTGAATGATGCTGTTAGTGAACGTTCAAATCAGTTAGAAGAACACCTAAGACTGGTAATTCAAAAACGTCCGGGAGGTTTTCGTTACATCAAAGGAAGTGCTCATTTAATCAGCTCAAGTGAAATTGAGCTGGAAACCAACTCCGGTACAGAAAAAGTAAATGCGGAAAATATCATAATAGCTACCGGAAGTCGTCCACGTAAAATCCCCTCAATTACAATTGACGAGGAAATCATCATGACCAGCGATGGCATCAGTTCGCTGGAAGAGTTTCCCGAGAGTCTCGTAATTCTAGGAGCAGGAGTAATCGGCTGTGAGTTTGCCACTATTTTTTCCAATTTCCGAAAAACACAAGTTCATATTATTTCCAAAGAAGATCGGATTTTACCTTTTGAAGATCCAGACCTGGCCAAGGTGATAGAAGCAAATTTAGAGGCCAATGGAGTGCTCATTCACCATGAATCTAAACTTGATAAAATGGAAATTACGAATGGAGGGGTTGAATATGTTCTTAAGCATCCGAATGGAGAGAAAGAGGTTTTTCAGGCAGAAAAAGCTTTGGTTTCGGTAGGACGTGTACCGAATATTGAAAATACCGGTTTGCACGAAATAGGAATGGAACTGAGTGAATCAGGACACATTATTGATAATGACACACAAACCAGTATTTCCAACATTTATGCAGCAGGAGATATTACTGCAGATATTGCGCTGGTTAATGTAGGTGAATTGGAAGGACGTCATGCTGTTGAAAAAATTTACGGCAAGCCAAAAAGATCAATGATCTACGAAAATATTTCAACAATCATGTTTCTCAATCCTGAGGTTGCAGGAGTGGGCATGAATGAACAGCAGGCTCAAAAATCTGAACTGGATTATCGAGTTGCCAGCTTTGATTATCGCTGTATTCCAAGAGCTATTGCCATGCGCAACACTCAGGGTTTTTTTAAAATCCTTGTAACAGATGACGATCAAATGAAAGTCCTCGGTTTACGTGCAGTTGGTGAACATGCATCCAGTGCAATTCAGGCTGTTGCTTTACTTATTGCCACAAATAAGGGTATTGAAGAATTATCAGAATTGATTCATCCTCACCCGTCTATCATTGAAGGCATTCAGGAATGTATTCGAATCCTCCTAGGAAAATCGATTTATAAACCCTATATTTTTCAAGAGTATCTTCAGTATAAACGTTTCAGAGACGGTCAATACATAGACTGAATAATATCTTAATTCTACCAGATTACAATCAAAGAAAACATAAAATGCTAAGTACAAAAATTATTTGCACCATTGGTCCTGCCAGTGAATCTCCTAAAAATCTAGCGGAATTGGCTGAGGCAGGAATGAATGTTGCGCGTTTGAATTTTTCCCATGGAACACATCAATCTCATAAAAAAATAATTGAGCAAATTCGAAATTTGAATAAGGACAGACAATACCCAATTGCAATTATGCTTGATACACAGGGTCCTGAAATCAGGACCGGCGATAAGGAAATAACTCTTATTTCCGGAAAACGTGTGTGTGTCACTGTTCCTCCAAATGAAGAGTCAGAAGGGACACTTTTTGTCAACTATGTTGATTTAAAAGATGATATGAAAGAGGGAAGTTGTATTTCCCTTGACGGAGGTTTGATGAGTTTAAAAGTTTGTGGTAAAAACAAAAAAGGGATTGAATGTGAAGTGATTGACGGCGGTGTCGTTAAGGCCCATAGACATGTGAATTTGCCGGGAGCAATCGTTAAACTTCCTGGAATTACAGAAACAGATAAACAGGATATCCTTTTTGGAATTGAACAAAAAGTTGACGTCATTGCTCTGTCTTTCGTGCGTAGTTCGGAAACAATCAGAGAGGTGAGGGCTTCACTTGGAGTGCATGCTAAGAATATTAAGCTTATTGCAAAAATTGAAAACCAGGAGGGTGTTGAACGACTCGAAGAAATTGTCCAGGAATCTGATGGAATCATGGTTGCCCGTGGCGATTTAGGAATTGAAGTTGAGCTGGAAGAGGTTCCGGAAATTCAAAGACGGATTGCTTATTTGTGTGCTAAATATGGAAAGCGTTTAATAGTGGCAACTCATATGCTGGAATCAATGATTATTAATCCAGTACCAACGCGAGCGGAAGTTACTGATGTCGCTAATGCTGTTTTTGAACAGACAGATGCAATTATGCTTTCCGGAGAAACTTCTGTCGGTAAATATCCTGTACGTTCGGTAGAAACTCTGGTACGGATTGCAAGGCGTACAGAAAATTATCCCGGTGTGAATTATACTGAAAAATTGATAAAAAAGTCTAAAGGTCAACACCTTGCTGAAGCTGCAATCCAAATTGCCACAAAATTAAAAATACGCGCCATTGTTGTTATCACCCGCAATGGACGAGGTGCAGAATATCTATCAAATTTGCGTCCCTTCGAGATTGGGCTTTACTCATTCACTAATAATTCTAAAGTATTTTCTTCAATGACGCTCTACAGGAGTGTCTATCCTTTCCTGATGGAATTCCGGAAAAATCCGGAAGACACAATACAGAAAGCTTTGGGAATTCTCAAGGTAAAGGAAGGTTATGCTACTGAAGAGCAGGTAGTTGTTCTGGCCAATATCCTCACTGGTGAAGGCTATTGTACAACCCTGCAGATCAGGACAATTCCTGCAGTTTAGCAATGATGCAGTTGCAGTGGAGCCTTATAGACTTGAACTTGCTGAAAATAAAAGGGTGAGTGAATCACGCTTCATGTTTCTTGATGTTGTGCTCCCTGAATACAACCAGGCTTTGCCGGATCCGTAAGTGTAAATTGCACCTAAAGTGATGGAGGATGAGGAGGAGTAAGAGGTGTATCCCAAACTTGCACCTAAGATGTCTATATACTCATACGGCGCAACTGTTGAGGAATCAGTGTCAGGAAGGTTGGTGTAATTGGTGAATAAGCCGAAACGCACTGCATTTGTAGGGTTAAGGTAATACTCTGTGCCTCCGGAATAATTCATGATATTGGCACGTCCTTTTTCTTGTGCTTGGTAATAATCAATATCCACTGTGTAAAGTTGAGATGGTGTTGGGAAATAAGCGACGCCAAAGGCTAAGTGTGTCGGAAGCTTACGCTTTACCTCTGATTTTGTGCGATTCATCGTTGTAAAAAGTCTTGCTGTGTCTGTCTTGTTGTCAGTATTATGGTAAGAAAGATCTCCTTGTGAAGGGGCATTTATCAAAAATGTTTGATCCAATGCCATTCCTACTGTTAGTAGACTCCAAGGACTCCATTGCATGCCAATTTTTGGCATAACACCGTCTTCTCTCTGTTTTTTGCTTTCATAAAAAACCTCGTAGCTTCCATTGGTTTCTTCCAAAAAATAATGCTGTTGACGCATAAAACTGCGGTAATGATAATAGAGAGTCAGTCCTATAGAAAAGCTATCTCCTATACGTACTGCACCGGAAGGACCTATCAAATAAGTAATGTCCTCTGAGTGGAGGCTTTGGTAATATTTTTTGACAGTACTCAACGGACTATCGAATACCAGATCCTGGTGTTCAATAAAAGCTTCCGGGACCACATACGAAAAGCAAAAAGAGTAAGATTTGTATTTTTTGAGTACGCCAAAGTAGTTAGGCACAAGCGTTTCACTTTCACGGACCCAATCTTCGGTACCAATTGTCTCGGAGTAGACAGTTTTCATTTTGTGCAGCACGTTACCACTGCCAGAAAGACTGTCACCAACCGCATAGGCGATACCTGCAGGATTATAGTAGCATCCGGTACTGTCATCAGAAATAGCTACGTAGGTTCCACCCATTGTTGCCGCACGTTCACCAACCAGCATATTTTTGTAATGAGTATCATCGGCTTTTAGTTGGGCTGTAGCAAAACAACTATAAATCAAAATACTAAAGAGTAGCGATTTTATTCCGAAATCTTTTTTCATTTTTCTTCCCCTTAAAATTCTCGAGGTCATTCTCCATGATAAACTCCCGTAGATTGTTGTATCGAAATATTATTGTAGGGTGAGTTTTGGAAAGGACTTTTGCTTGACCCTGTTCTAGATACGGTTTCAAGGATTGGAGATAATCCAGATAGCTTTGTGGATCGTAACCCAGTGACGTCAGCATTTCCAAAGCTTTTTGATCTGCATCGGCCTCATCTTCTTTGGAGAGACCTTCCTCCATCAGCATTTTAAAGGCAAGGTCATTCAGGCGTTCCAGAGCAATTTTTGCAGAAAGTGTTGCCCCGCCCAAAACCTGTGCAATTCCAGAAGTAACAGAACGGTCTGTGCTTTGAAGTTTGAGTTTTCGAACTATGTGTTTTTGATCTACGTGTGCCAGTTCATGAGCTAGAACACCTGCAAGTTGCGCTTCGTTGCTCATCAGTATCAATGCTCCTCGTGTGACAAAAATATAACCACCAGGAGCGGCAAATGCATTGATCTCATCCGTGTCTAGAATCCCGAAATAGTATCTTAACTCTGGACGTCCCAGTTGTGCTGAAATACCAGTACCAATTTGGTTTATGTAACGTACTGTTCCCTCATCTCGTAAAATAGGATATTTACCAAGTATTTTTGCTGATACACCGCGGCCAAAATCAATTTCGCGTTCAGTATTTGCTTCTTGGTTCTTCCAAAAAAGGTGGTGAGCCCTAAGCCGAAATTCCTGTGCATTTCCAAAACTTGCAAAGACAAAAGAAATAATAAAAATATAAAACCAAAGATGTTTACTGAAAAGATTCATATAGTATTTACTCTGATAATGTTAAAAATAGAACAGAGTTTTCTTCATCCGATGGTTGACTTTCTAGCCACTCCAGTGCCACATAATCCGTTTGATAGGGGCTGATTTTTTCCCCCTTATTATCCACTAGTCCTTTTACCCCAACTACTGCAGTAAAGGTACGTAATCGTATTCTACGTCCTGAAGAAGAATTCAACCTAATTTTTTGACCAAAAACAAATCTTTTGATTTTAACCGGGAAATTTGTAATCTGCCCTCGTAAAATCCAGCCCTGATTTTCTCCTACTTGAACTTTATACCAAATTCCTTTTGTTTCCACGGTAAGCACTTTGGTCCCACGAGACAGTTTTGTGAGTTTTTTACTTTGAAATGACGGTTGTTCACGTAAGACTGCCCCTAAACCTTTGATATATCGTGTTTCCTCTTTAGCAAGACCTCCGTCAGCTAAAACCATCGTTGATAAAAAAAGTGTAGAAAAAATCAGCACGGATTTTATTTTACCTAGCATAAATGCATTAAGCTGATTTTGATGAAGGGCTTCCATTTTTCGAAAACAAAAGTGGAACAATGAAAAAAATCACACCAAGACTTATGAAGCAATCCGCAAGGTTATTGACAAAAAAACTGGTTTCATACCAGTGAAAATGCAGAAAATCAGTTACGTAGCCATAAACTGCACGATCTATCAAGTTCCCTGTCGCACCCGGTAATACCAAGACTAATCCTGACCGTGTAAAAAAATCAAGTTCGCTCCAGTAGCGTGTTTGATAATACAGCATTGCTACAACAGCCAGCAATGACACTCCAACCAGGAGAGGAACTCGAAAAGAATCAGAAATGTCTGCCAATAAACTAAAGCTTACTCCACGATTCTGCACGTGGGTCAAGTCTAAGAAATTTATCAGTAGCTCGGTTGTTTTATACAGAGGTACGTTTAACCTGATCCATATTTTTGAACTAAGATCCAAGCCCAAAAATATGATCATTATAATCCAGTTGCTCCTCAATGAAGTTAAAAAAATTGATTCTGAAATAGCCAAAATTTTCACTCCCCAGAAGAAAGTAGATCGGTTATCTTAATTGGCTTCTGTTCATGAAGCCGCAAATCCCGGATTACCACCTTGTTTTCAGTTAACTCATCCGGAAAGAGAAGTATCGCTTTTGCTGCTCCGGACTCACCAGCCTGCTGCAAAGTCTTTTTCATTTTTTTCATGCTAAAGTTACAGTCGACAGTTGAACCCTGCCGCCGCAGGAGTGCTGCAATATTGAGAGCAGTACCCACCTGTTCTCTGGCAAATGGAATAATAGTGTAATCCAGTTTACGTGGTAATTCAGGAAAGCGCTCCAAATCTTTAAGTACGTCTAAAACCACCACGTCTCCAAACCCAAATCCGACTGCAGGTATAATTTCACCGCCATATGTTGAGAGCAGGGAATCGTAGCGTCCGCCGCCGCAAATAGCCCGGTGTTGTTTTGCTGGACTGTTAACCTCAAAGACTGCACCTGTGTAATAAGATAAACCCCTGACGATGGAAATATCAAATTGCAGATAATCACTGAATCCTGCTTTTTCCATTATTTCCATCAAGTTTTGCAATTCGTCAATACCCTGAGTGTCATTCAGGTCTTTTTTCAATTCAATCAAGTCTGATTTTAATAGATATTCATTTAACTGGTCCACCTGAGTTGTGGACATTCCAATATCATGCAGCAATTTTGACAGTGCTTCTATGGAAATTTTATCGCGCTTATCCATTATGACAAGTACTTCACTGTGCATTTCCTGAGGTACACTAATTTGATTTAGAATCGAGTTCAGAATCCGGCGGTCATTGATAAAAACACGGATTTCTTTTGCTGAAAGTCCCATTAATTCGCATGCAGAAATCAACAGCATCAGAATTTCTGCTTCAGCCACAATATCAGCCTGTCCAATGATGTCTGCATTCCACTGAAAATGCTCGCGCCTCCGCCCTTTTGTCATGCGCTCATAGCGGAAACATTGCGGCATTGAAAACCACTTTATTGGAAAGGACAATGATTTTTTGTGCTGAAGCACCAGGCGAGCCAATGAAGGAGTCATTTCGGGACGCAAACTTAAACGCCGTCCACCCTTGTCTTCAAAGCTGTAAAGTTGCTTACTGATTTCGTCTCCGGCCTTGCGAATATAAAGCTCTTCATGTTCTAGCACACAAGTATCATATTCTTCGAATCCTGCCTGAACAGAGACATTACGCCACACTTCAAATAGCCAGTTGCGTAAACGCATTTCGTCCGGAAAGAAGTCCCTCGTACCCTTGACAGGCTGCAAATTAGTCATTATAAATATTTATCTGTGGACTATTGTTGAAAATTGAATATCTGCTGTTTGAACCGCCTCACGAATGAAAAGCCAGTTCTGGTATTTTCTTAAAATCCTCCCATGCCAGAGGCATTGCAGAACGGTTTCGCAAGAGGTAAGAAGGATGAAAGGTGGGCAGCACGTTCCAATTTTCATATTGCATAATTCTACCACGCACCTTGGTGATTCCAGGTAAATCCGGGAACAGTGATTTAGTTGGAATATTCCCAAGAGTGACGATTAAATTTGGATTCAATAATTCAAGTTGCTGTTTGATAATTGGGAGACAGCATGAAATTTCAGCAGGAGTAGGATTCCTGTTTTCCGGAGGGCGACATTTGACAATATTTGTAATATAAACATCATCGCGTTCAATTCCTATTGAATTGATCATTTTGGTCAGAAGCCTACCGGCACGTCCTACAAAGGGCTGACCTTGTGCGTCTTCGTCTGCACCGGGGCCTTCTCCTAGAAAAATCACCCTGGAATTAATCGAACCATTACCAAATACAAGATTTGTTCTGGTTTTACCCAATGAACAACGTTGACAGGATTTATACTTATCTGCCAACTCTGAAAGAGAACTTACTTTTAATTCTGTTTCCGGCTCAGGTATTATTTGTTTGAAAGCCTCTAAGACAGTTTGTTGCTTTGCCGCTGACAATTTTTCTTGAAGATCAGTTATGCCTGTTGACGGAGGGAATAATTTGGAATCAGCATTTTCGTGCTTTATTTTTACTGCAGGCTGAGTTGCCGCTAAAACCGAAAAGTTGTATTTGGAGCGTTTGTCTACATCTTCAGTTGGAGAATCCAGTATCTCGCCCAAACCGTCAAGCAGACGCCTGAGTTCAACCTTGGGCATAGCTTCAATGTTCATGTAATGGAAACCTTTTTTATGAAGAGACTGCAACTGATTTTCTAATTTAAGCAGCAAAGTAGGATAATCCAAAGTTTTTTCTCTATAAGTTACAACTCTTTAGGGTTTTATTTTATAAAATATAACGACTCAAATCCTGATTTTTCAACAAGTTTGACAGTCGGCTCTGAATATATTCCGGAGTAACAGATATTTTTTGTCCATTTAAATCTGGAGCAGTAAAACTAACTTCTTCGAGTAATTGTTCCATTACAGTATGCAGCCGGCGTGCACCGATATTTTCCGAATCTTCGTTGATTTGGCAGGCAATTTCCGCAATAGTATCAATGGCGGCTTTTGTAAATTCCAACTCAACACCTTCTGTTTTCATCAAGGCAGTATACTGAACAATCAGCGCGTTTTTTGGTTCTGTTAGAATCTTGACAAAATCGTCTTTACTGAGTGACTGCAGTTCAACACGAATTGGAAAACGACCCTGTAGTTCCGGAATCATGTCAGAGGGTTTTGTTAGATGAAATGCACCTGCGGCAATGAACAGAATGTGATCGGTTTGAACAGGTCCGTGTTTGGTGTTTACGGTCGAACCTTCAACAATCGGCAGTAAGTCCCGCTGTACTCCTTCTCTGGAAACATCCGGTCCATGAGAGTGACTTCGGCGTGAAGCAACTTTGTCAATCTCATCCAAAAAAACAATTCCACTCTGTTCAACTCTTGTTAACGCTTCCCGGATGACTTCATCCATGTCGATGAGTTTGCTGACCTCTTCCTGCTGCAATATTTTTCTTGCATCCTCAATGTTGACCCGCCGCCGTTTTGATTGTTTGGGCATCATATTTGAGAGCATATCACGGATATTCATATCCATATTGTCATTCATGGAAACAGGCATAAACTCCATAACTGCCCCTGAAGGCCGTTCTGAAACATCCAGTTCAACCATTCGCTCATCTAAAACTCCGGAGCGAAGTTTTTTACGAAATTTTTCACGAGTAGGATTTGTTGAGGCTTTCCCTTCAGAAGGATCTTTCTCACTCTCCAAGGGAGGCAGCAGCAGATCCAGCAAACGCTCTTCAACCATTTCTTTGGCTGCTTCCTGTTTACGTTCCATTTGCTCTTGACGAACCATGTTTACTGAATAATCTGTCAAATCACGAATCATTGATTCAACATCACGTCCCACGTAACCCACTTCGGTAAATTTGGATGCTTCAACTTTTACAAAAGGAGCATTCACCAGCTTTGAAATACGTCGTGCAATTTCAGTTTTACCTATGCCGGTTGCACCGATCATGATGATATTTTTAGGCAAAATTTCGTCTTTCAAATCTTCATCAAGCTGCAGGCGTCTCCACCGATTACGCAGAGCTACCGCAACTGCTTTTTTTGCATCATTCTGACCTATAATATAACGGTCGAGTGCGTCAACGGTCTCTTGCGGTGTCATGTTGAGTTCAGGAGCAGAATCCATGAGATTAAAATTCCAATTCTTCGTAAGTAATCTGGTTGTTGGTATAAATACAAATTTCTGAGGCAATTTTCATAGATTTCTCTGCAATTTTTCGGGGATTGAGGTTCGTATCAATGAGCGCGCGTGCAGCCGCAAGAGCATACATACCTCCGGAACCAATTCCGATAAGACCGTCATCGGGTTCAATCACATCTCCATTTCCAGAAATAATCAGAGATGCTTCCGCACTGGAAACTGCCAGCAGGGCTTCAAGGTTCCTCAGCATTTTATCGGTACGCCATTCTTTAGCCAGTTCAACTGCAGAGCGCAGAAGTTTTCCGTTATATTGTTCAAGTTTTTCGTCAAATTTTTCAAAGAGGGTAAATGCATCTGCAGTTGAACCGGCGAATCCGGCAATGACCTTTCCGTCAAAGGTATTGCGTAATTTACGGGCTGAAGGTTTCATGATGGTGTTTTGCATAGAGACTTGTCCGTCTCCAGCCATCACTACACGATTTTTCTTTCGAACACAAAGAATAGTTGTCATAGATTTTTTTGTGATCTTAAAAACTTTTCTGTCTAAATAGAGATTTACCGAAAATATCTTGATCCGGTGCTGATGAATGTTTCAATCGTTATAAAATGAATAAAGATTTAGCTGTCAGATATGAGCTGTTTGCTATAAGTCTGAAAAATAATGTAAAAAATGAATAGCTGACAAATGACAGCTTAGTTTAAAATCTTCGATTTAATAATCGAAATTTCTTACTCTCCAATAAAATTAATTACATCGTTCAGACACATTATATAATATCAGTTGGAAAGTTAATGTCCAGACGAGAGATGATTTCTTCACTG
>Ga0233427_10003055_pt1 | contig 15000 bp, 12 predicted proteins | sample SI_118_April2016_5_FD_179885 | JGI IMG/M metagenome (GOLD analysis project Ga0233427, IMG submission 179885) | Seawater microbial communities from Saanich Inlet, British Columbia, Canada - SI_118_April2016_100_MG | ecosystem: Environmental > Aquatic > Marine > Inlet | place: Canada: British...
AATTGATCAACTCTTATCAGATCATCATTACACCAACGGATGGGGTGATTCTACCGGACGGATCGAACACGCAAATGTGCTATCTCGATATGAACTGGGCTCACGGGGATGTGAGTGGTTCAGGCGGATGCTGTGGAGCCAGTCCCGCAACCGTCGGATTGGATGATGCGCCGATTACGGGAGACCACTTGCAGTACGGACGGTTTAATACGTTGACCGATGACTACAACGGCCCTTATGGTGCTGATGCGGAGAATGAAGACGGGGTGAATTGGTTGGACTACAAAGTCTTCAACATGGACGCAGCGGTGACATCGGGTAACACACCTCCACTGCCGTCGAACAATTTGGGTTGTGACACCATTTTTTTATGCCAAGGCAACGAATTCGAAGTGGACCTAAGCTTCCTTGCGCCGGAAAGTGATCAGACGATCACGATGGATGTCACAGACGCGCCGGGCTGGACCTACTCAACGACTGATGGCCCAACAGGCAATGTCACGGGTGTTTTCGTGGGAGAAGCCTTGAACCTAGGCATTCATGAAATCACCATCAATGCTACGGATGATGGCTCGCCTGTGCAAACCACCTCCATCACATTCATCGTAGAAGTCTTGGATATTGTCATGCCAGAGCTAACCGTTGAAGGCCTTGGAAGTATCTGCGCAGGAGGAGAATCTATCGTGACTGCGACGGGTGATTTTGATAACATCGTGTGGTCCAATGGAAACACAGGATCGACTAATACGTACACGTATGGAGGAACCTTCTTTGTAACGGGCCAGTTGGCTCAATGCGAAACGGTGGAATACTTCTTCATTGATGTTTCTCCGTATTATTTACCGGACATCATCGTGGATCCACCGGCGGTTTGTCAAGGTCAAACAGCCATGGTGGAAGTAGATCCGGAAGAACAGTTGGAGTATGTTGCCTACCAGTGGGATGCGGATTGGAATGGATTGGGAGGCTCGGTGGTTGCTGATAATGGGGCTTCAGCGGAGTTGACTGCAGGGACTTATCGCCTTTTGGTGACCAATGAAGACGGCTGCGATGGACAACGGGTCTTCATCATTGAAACCATTGGATCTTATATCCCTGAAGTGGTCATCGAACCCTATTGTGATGGCATTCCAGATGTGGTGGTTTTTGAGGGGGGATATTCAAGTCCGGACGAAGGGGCTTTGCTGATTTACATGAGTTCAAACGAGGAATTGGGATGGGGCGGGAGTTATTTGCAGCTAACCATCAACGGGGATGCGGCAAACAGTCAGATCCTCACATCTGCAAGTTCTTTTCAGCAACACTCGTTTGACATTTCAGCTGGAGACGACATTGAAATAATCTTTGTCTCTGACGCTTCGGTTGACCCAGATGTTTTGTCCGTTTCGATTTACAACTGTGGCTTCTTAAATGCCACCCTCATCAGTGATCTGGTTGCGGGAATTATCTATAGCGGCCCGGCTGAGTGCAACGCTGAGCCTGCCATCGGAACGTGGAGTTGTCTTTCAGGCCCTCTACCTTGGTCATTCTCCGGAACGGAAGAGTTTGACACCGAATTCTATCCGACCCAGTATGGGTTATATGAAATTTGTTTCTTGGAGGAGGTATGCCAAACGGACTACTGCTACGATATCGAAATCACAGAAACACCAGAAGTGGGGTTGGTTACAGCCAATGATTTGTTGTGCGATGGAGCTGATGCTACGGTATATGCAGACATCATTGATATTGGAGGGACTGCAGGAATCAATTGGTCTGCACCAGGAACGGATGACGTGACGCAAAACACGTTTAGTTTTTCGAATACCACTACGTACAACGTTTCTGTCACCGTAACCAACGGTTGTGGATCGGCTTCCGCATCGCTTCCGTTGTATTCTCAATACACGCCAAACCCCTCCTTGGAGGACGAAAGCTTATGTGAAGGAGGAACGGTATACCTCGACCCCACAAGTCCGGACACCCCAGATTTGGAGTTTGAGTGGTATATCGATGGCGGCCTAATCCCAGGAGAAATTGCTGAAGAATACACGGCGGTTTCAACGGGCGAGTATTGTGTTGAAGTTTCCAACCAATGTGGCCAGGGTGAGGCTTGTGCCATCATCTCGATTGTGGGAGATATCCCACCTCCATTGGAGAGTATGACCATCGACTGTTTAGGGGATGGGATGGCATCAATCATTCCGGATTTACCGGAAGGCTATACGGTGGTTTGGCCCGATGGTTCTACAGACACTAACTGGGAAGTAGCAGACGCAAGCGAATACGATGGTCAGGAAATTTGCATGAGTTTCACGGATCCATTTGGGTGCGAGACCAACTCAGTTTGCACGTACTTGTACATCGGTTTGCCTCCAACGATTGAAGCAGAACCGACGCTGATTGACGACGATGGAAACCCATTTGTTTTAACCATGTGCCCCGAAGTGGAGTACGACTTCGACCTCAGTGCTCAGACGTACAATGGCGTTAGCTGGGTTGATGGTGCGGGGGAATACGAATGGTGGGTCGAATGCAACGGAGAAAACATTTATTTCGAAGACCCCGTAGATGATTTAACCGTTGTAAGCTCGATGTTACCGATGGATTGTTGGGCCCAGGGCATTGTGTTGGTCGGCTCAGCGATCAATCCGTGCGCGGTTGGAGGAATTCGTCACGAATGGGAAGTCTTAATTGATTGGTGTGAGCTGCTTATCCCCAATGTCTTCACTCCGGAATATGGAGATGACATGAATGAGTCGTTCTTTATTGAAGGCCTGGAGGTTTATGACGATGTATACATGCGTGTATATAACCGTTGGGGCCAGCAGGTTTATTGGAGTAATGATTATAAAAACGAAGATGCGTGGCGCCCGGACAATGGTGAGACAGGCACATTTTATTACACCATGGTCTTGCCGAATCAAAAGATTCACACAGGTCACGTCACGATTTTGCGCTGAGGACTATCGCATTGGCAAAGAACAAAACGCATTATGCATGTTCGGCCTGCGGCCAAGAGTCGGTGCAGTGGGCAGGAAAATGTTCAGGTTGTAAATCCTGGAATACGTTAGAAGCATTCACGGTAAGCGCTGCACCTGTGGTGCATGAACGTCGGAGCAACACAGGTTTGCTGCAAGCGCAGGCCATGCCGTTGGTAGATGTGGAGGTGTTGGACATTCAAAGGATGTCTTCAGGGGATCATGAATTGGATCGGGTGTTGGGTGGTGGCGTTGTTCCTGGTGGCGTAGTACTCTTAGGGGGTGAACCGGGAATTGGCAAATCGACCTTGATGCTCCAAGCGGTGTTGAATATGGCCGCTGCTAGTCCACGGGTTTTGTATGTGGGAGGGGAAGAGAGCCCGGAACAAGTGCGCATGAGGGCGGAACGTTTGGGACATGTCTCTCCGAATCTGTTCATCCTTGCCGAAACGAATGTGCAGGAAATCCTCAAGGAATTGGAACAGAACCGACCGACCGCAGTCGTGGTTGATTCTGTTCAAACCCTGTATTTGCCAGAAATTGAATCGGCTCCTGGGTCTGTCTCACAAATCCGCGAATCCGCTTCGGCGTTGACTCGGTTTGCGAAACAACACCATGTTCCGTTGTTCTTTATTGGGCACATCACCAAGGAAGGGTCATTGGCGGGTCCAAAGGTGCTAGAGCACATGGTGGACGTGGTCTTGCAGTTTGAAGGGGAACGTCACCATGCCTATCGGATGTTGCGCGCTATCAAGAATCGCTTTGGAACGACAGCAGAGCTTGGACTGTATGAAATGCAGGGAACAGGATTGCAGGCAGTGGACCACCCGTCGGACGCGTTGTTGGGACAAAAATCAGGAGAAGATGGGTTGAGTGGCACGGCAATTTCTGCCGCGGTAGAAGGAGTTCGCCCCATGTTGGTGGAAGTGCAAGCCCTTGTGAGTACGGCAGTTTATGGCACCCCACAACGTTCAGGGACTGGATTTGATTTACGTCGACTGAATATGTTGTTGGCGGTTTTAGAGAAACGCTGTGGCTTCAAACTGGCCTCCAAAGACGTGTTTTTGAATATGGCCGGAGGGCTGCGGATTCAAGATCCAGCATTGGACTTAGCGGTTGTCGCTGCCATTTTGAGCAGTGCACTGGATGTGCCTTTGCCTTGGGGAACTGTTTTTGCCGGTGAAGTGGGCTTAACAGGAGAAATTCGCCCGGTTCCGCGGTTGACGCAACGGATTTCGGAAGCATCTCGAATGGGGATGAAGCGTCTGTTTCACAGTGCTCACGCGCGAAACGTTAAGGCTCCTGAAGGCAGTTCACTGCAACTGATCGCGGTGCAGCAAGTCAGTGACTTGCATGGGCGTTTGTTTTGAAGGTTTCAGCTTTTCCCCGCGATGACAACCACGAACTCCCCTCTGGGGTCATGCAATTGGAAATGTTCTAGGACAGATTGAACCGTACCTCTCACGGTTTCTTCATGCAATTTGCTGATTTCGCGAGAGCAAGAAACAGGGCGATCGGCCCCACAATAGTCCATCAATTCGGTCAGCAATTTGACCATGCGATGGGGCGATTCGTAGAGCACCCAGGTCCTTTCTTCTTCGGCCATTTGTCCCAGCCTTTTTTGTCTGCCTTTTTTATGAGGTAGAAAACCTTCAAAGACAAACCGATCGCATGGAATTCCTGAGACCACCAAAGCGGGGACAAAAGCGGTTGGACCTGGAAGGCACACCACGGGAAGGCTCAACTGGGCAACTTCACGAACCAACAAAAAACCAGGGTCTGAGATGCCGGGGGTTCCTGCATCTGAACAAAGTGCGAGACGTTTTCCTGCTTGGAGCAATTGAACCAAACCTTCCACAGCGCGGTGTTCATTGTGCTGATGAAAGGCTTTGAGCGGCGTGTCGATTTCGAAATGCCGCATCAATTTGCCTGTGGTGCGGGTGTCCTCAGCTAAGACCAAATCAACACCCCGAAGGACTTCGATCGCACGGGGAGAAAAGTCTCCCAAATTCCCGAGCGGAGTCGGGACCAAAAACAGTTCACCTCCAACGAGGCGGAGTGGTTTGTCTCTTTCCATTAGGCAAAGAGGCGTCGCGTGAGTTGCAGAAATTGAAAAGGGCCGCCAGATTCGTCTTCCCAGTCAATGACTCCCTCTACGCGAGAATGTATTAACTGCACCGCGGCGGCATGACTGGCGCATCCATCCACTTCATCGCATGTCTTCAAAAAAGCATCCATGTCCCCTTCGAATAAAACCGCAGCATACCGAACGCGGTCATTGATACTGAAGGCCGATTGCAGCTGATCCAAAGGGGCTTCGCTTAACTTTTCGGCCAGAGAAAGCCCAGAATTATTGGCTTCCTGCGCAAATTCAGTTTGTGCGATGGTCGTTTCTACCGTTTCATCGGTTGGGCGAGATTGGGAAATAGGCACTTCAACAGCAAGGGGGATGGCCTGCGTGTGTTCTTCAGGCTTTTGAGCAAGGAATTCGAGGACAATCAACGCTTTTTGCGCTTCCTTTAAGGCCGTTAGCACATGCTCCGTTTGTTCAGATGAAAATTCGTCTTGAAGCAGCGCCAAGGCCTGATGGAGAGACGAAATAGCGTGCGATTTTTTTTCAGTGATTTGCTGTTCGATGGTTGCAGAAGTCATGGGCTCAAAGATAAGTAGGCAAAAGTTGAAGGCTAGTGACGATTGAAAAGCGACCGGAGGAGATCTTTTTCACGTTGAAAGTTGGACTTGCGATGTTCGCGTTGTGCTGTTCTATCCCAGCTGTATTTGGGCTCATCTACGGTTCCCCCCATGGCAATGAAGAATTGATGTCCTAATCCATCATCTTCAATTTTCCCAAATTCATCTTCTCTTGAATTTCGGAGGTCTCGCATTGCAAATCCTACACTGTAATCGAGGGCGCCATCAAAGCGGTAGACCCCGTTCAAGGAGATATTCATGGCGGATGATCGAATTTGAATGTCCGGAACATGGACGCTTTGATTTGAGATATATACGGGAGACTCGAGCGGTTCAAATGCAACAAGCGCGAGACGTTTGGCCAAATCGTCCGGGTCGACCAACGGGGCCATCATCCGATTTTCACGCAAATAATTTGCCATGTTTTCAAAGGCTTCCAACTTCCGAAGTTCACCGTTGGCAATCTTTACCGTGGCCAGCATCTCGAATGTTTGTGGTTGCCAAGCGACGGTATGATTCCAGTCGAATTTTAGAGATCCGGAGACGGAAATTTCACCTTGTAGATGTTCTGATCGCAGGGTGCTCTGATTAAAATTACTGAATGATTGGAACAAGAAGGGAAGGCTACAATGTTCTATGGTAGGGTGCCATTCGATGATCGCCTGATTGGAGGCTGGAAGGAATAGGACTTGTCCATCGCCAGCAAGAGTTCCTCCGAGGGTCTTGCTTCGGAATCGCTTCAGCCTCCAGGTCAGCGCCGCCAAGCTCCCTTCAGCATCCACATCATCGATGGTCCAGCTCCCTGAATGAACCCGATCCGCAGTAAGGTTCCATTGAATTTCACTTCCTCGAGGCAACAAGAGCGAGGTTAAAGCAATGGCGCTTGTGTCGGATGACGCTGGAAGCTGCCATTCTTCGGCATGGATTGCGATGGACGCGCGAATCGGGTCGCCAGCTTGGTAAAGCAGAGCATCTTCCCAATTCAAAGAACCCGTGCAGGGGTTGTTGTTCCACGTGAAATCGAATTTCTGGACTTCTAAAACATGGGTGGAGATGATCCCAGTAGCTTCCATTGCCCACGGCTTTTTAGCCCATTGGCCCATCCATTCATGTGCCGCCCAAGATCCATTTGCGCTCCAAATTCCACGACCATTTCGCTCCACCGTCCCATCCCAAGTGCCCCACCCCGATTCAGGCCATCCTTCGACCAGCTCGTTTTGGAGGTAATCCTGCATCTCAAAATCCAATTCCCCCTTGCCTGTTGCGATGAAGGAACCGGACATGGGATTGAACGCCGCTACCTCGCCGGACCACTTTATTCCAGGCGAGACGATGCGAAGCTTGGGGAAATCGACGCGCCACTTCTCTCCCTCGTGTTTGTCCCAAATAGCCGCTTCACCAGTTCCGGCAGCAGGCTCCGTTTCAGTTTCATTCAATTCGATGCTCCAATCCATGGAATTCAACTCTGTCTTGGCCCGGAAAACTCCATCGTCATAGGATACATCGCCGGAACCAAGGGCATTGGTCTGAAATGTATTCCAAGGAGGGGGCAAATCTAGCCAGGGGGCCAATTCCATCACGGGAAGTTGGGAAAAGGTCCCTGCACAGGCCCATCCATCATCGTCCAGTTGAATGTCCCCGTTCCATGCGGCATCCATCCATTGACATTCGGACAAATTGGCCTGTAGAAACCCGGTCTCCCTGTCCCATGTCCCTTGCATAGCCAATGAAAATCCGGGTACCGACTTCTCAAAGGAAGGGAACCCTAATTCTTGGACGGAACCTTCAATCGAATAGGTTAAAACCGGGGCCTGCCATGTTCCGGAGATGCTTGCTTCTGGGACGAACACCCTTGTCCCATCAACGTCAATCTTGCACCGGTTCAAACTCAGCCTTTCGATGGCGAAATTCGCTCCGCTTTCTTTCGAGTCCCCTTCCTTCCAGAAGGCTGTGTTCCAAGCTCCTTGGGTATTTGAACGAACCATCAATTCAGCGTCAGAAATGGTGACGGCTTTCAGCTGGTATTCACCTTGAAGTAGATGCCAGGCGCTGCAACGCAATTGAATTTCATTGGCGCGGAGCAATGTATCGTTGCTCGTACCGGTAGACCCCATCAACCAAATATGGTCCAATCGAAGACTCACATAAGGGAAGTCCGACCAAAGATCTAGGGTGACCTTTTCGATATGAGCATCTGTTTGCAATTGCGCGGCCAGAGCTTTCAGCACCGCGGTCTCGGTTTCATCTTCATGGCTGTTGAGCCAGATCAATCCACCAGCAACCCCGAAGATGATCAACGAGAAAAGCGTGGCCACAATACGTAGTATGAGCTTCTTCATGATTGGCAACTCGAAACTAAAGAATGCAACGGTTGGAGATTCGGTTTCATTGCATTGATGTACACAGTTTGACGTGGAAGACCCATCTTTGTAGCATGAAAAAACGCACGTTCATCAAATTGGCTGGCGCGGCCAGCGCAGGGCTTTTTTTGGCTCCATTGGCTGGCTGTAAAAATGAAGATGCGCCATCATTGGAGCCGAGCAATCGGCCCGCTTTATTTGAGCAAGAACCTTTGGGGTTTGCTTTGGATGCGTTGGATCCGGCAATTGATGCGATGACCATGGAGATCCATTACGGCAAGCATCATGCCGGATATGTGACGAAGTTGAATAGAGCTATGCGTGCAGCAGGAGTGATTCATGAAGGAAAATCACTAGAGGAATTGCTTTTCTCCATTGGGCCGGATGATACCGATTTGAGAAACAATGGAGGAGGTCACTACAACCACACATTGTATTGGCGCACGCTCCAGCCGGGCGGAGCCCCAGAGCCTGAAGGCGATTTAAAAGGTGAATTGGAGGAAACCTTCGGCTCAATTGAAGCCTTTCAAGCGGTATTTTCAACTGCAGCGGCGAAACGATTTGGGAGTGGTTGGGCTTGGTTGATGCGCGATATGGAGGGTAAATTAGCGGTGACCAGCACACCGAATCAAGACAATCCTATCATGGCTAAAATCTCAGAGAATCCAGGGATTCCATTATTGGGAATCGATGTTTGGGAGCATGCCTACTACCTTCAGTATCAAAATCGCCGCAAAGATTACATCGCGGCATTTATGCAACAGATCAATTGGGACGTGGTGGCATCGAACGATAGGCTTGAGATAGGTCAGCTTCCTATCTGAACCAATTCACCCATCGGCGTGAGACCACCTTTCATAATCAACTGCCGAAACGCGGCATTGTTTTTCGGTGAGAGAACATAGCTTTCGCTTTCCAGGTCGGAAACCGGAATGGTTGAGATTTCTGCAGCAAGGACCTCCTTCCAAACGGCAATGGCTTTTTCATCCGTGGCGTCGAATTGGTAAAGGAATAGCCGGTTTTTTTTGCGTTTGGCGAGCAAAACTTCCACGCGGCCATTTTCGGAAGTTTGGTTCAAAACGAGGTAACCATGAAATCTGCGGAGCATAGTGCCTTCGCCTATGAGAATGGGATCGATTCCGGCATCAGAGATATTGAATCCACCTGCTTCAATGGTGTAAACGTCCCCTCCAGCATCTTCCCATTGTCCGTGCCAAGCTTTTGGAAACGCGGGCAAATTCCTTCTGTGCAGCGGGACAGGTTCCGTGAACGTAACATCAGAGCATGCGGTTCCGAGGAGAAGGACTGCGCAAACCCAAAGGGTATGTGATGTTTTCATGGAGGAAATCATGTTGAGATTACTTCTTTATAGTCAAAAGCGCCGCCAGTGTCACTCTTATAACCAGATCCACGCTGCTAATCCTACGATAAGACAATAAATAGCGAATGTGTTAAGGCTATTGCGGCGAACCAACTTAATCATCCATAAGCAGGCGAGCCAACCACTCACAAAAGCGGCTCCTGACCCGAGGGCGTATGCGGTCCAAGAAACGGTTTGTTCTACCGTAGAAGCAGGTTCAGAGATTAAGCTGAGCACTTCCAAGGCAGTCGCGCCAAGAATAACGGGGAGAGCCATTAAAAAGCTAAATTTTGCAGCCTCTTCTCGTGAAACCCCCAAGGCTATGGCCATGCCGATGGTCGACCCAGAGCGGCTCACACCTGGAAGAATGGCAAATGCTTGGGCTAACCCGATGATGCCTGCTTTGGACCCATTTAGGGGGCGTATTTTTCCGCTGGCCCGTTCGGATAGAAACAAAATGAGGGCGGTTAAGCATAACATCATGCCGACTCGATGAGGCTGATTGATGAAGGCTCCTTCCAAAGCATCTCTTAGGGTGAATGCGATCAAGGCCGCGGGAATGGCCGACAGGATAATCCAACCGACGTATTTCCGGGAGTCGGTAGAATTGGCAGATTTGGGGCGCAATAAGCCAGTCAATAAATGCAGGATATCTTTTCGAAAAACAACCAAGGTGCTGCAAGCGGTTGCGCCATGCACCAAAACACTGAATGTCAAATCCACATCAGCCAATCCAAACACGTGTTTCCCCAATTCTAAATGACCTGAGCTGCTTACGGGCAGAAATTCCGTAAGCCCCTGGACGATGCCAAGGACGATGGCTTCCCACTCGCTCATCGGCCTTTAAGAATGGCGTAGAATATGGCTCCATATCCGGTCAGAACCACGATGGGAGCCAACGTGATTCGGCGGAAATTGAAAATGGCCTCACTGAATACATTGGGATCTTCAGACTTGCCACCGGACATCAGAATGTATCCGACAATTAAAATGGCCAGCCCAATCACGAGCCATTGATAGTTCGATCGTTGAAAAGCAAATCCATCAGGGGACTCGGGGGCGTTTTTCTGGCTCATGGCTCAAATTTAATGCAAGGTGTCCAAGCGTTTGCGTAGAAAACGATTTACTGCAATGGCAGTTGAAATCACACCTAGAAACGCTCCGAGAAAGAGGAGAATTCCCCATAACACAGCCAAAATGATCGGGGTGAAGACCTCCAACAGGGACGCATTTTGAATTTTCATTCCAGACAGAATTCCATTGATAGCGGCGAACGCTAAGCTTCCTGAAATCAAACCAAAAACCAACCCTTGTTTGATAAAGGGGAGCCGTATGGCGCTTGGGTGTGCTCCTACAAGTTGCATGGTTTTGATGGTAAACCTTCGCGCATAAACTGTCAAACGGATCGTGTTGTTGATCAGTGCGATGGCAGCTATGAGAAAAAGTACTGCCAATCCGATGAGTGGCCACAGCAAGCGCTGAATAGCGTCTTCAATTTGCTTCAATAAACCGGCTTGCCACACGACTTCAGCGATGCCTGGGATTTCTTCCATGCGTCGGACGGCCTCGCTCAATTCTTTCGTGGTGCTCCACGCGGGCTTCATTTTGATGTCCATGACATCGACCAGGGGGACGTATCCGAGAAAATCAATAAAGGATTCACCTAACTCCAATTCCAACTCTTCACTGGCTTTTGCCGCGTCCATGTAGTGGACTTCCTCAACGCTTGAATCGGTCCTCAAGGTTTCCCGGGCATGCTCCAAAAGGCTGGCGTCGAGGTCACGCTGAAAGAAGACTTGCACCCGGGCCTCCTGGCGCAATTGCTTTTCCCATTGCGCCCCTAAAAAGGCCATGATCAGCAAGAGACCGATCATCAATAGAGTCAGTGTCATGCCGACGGTCGTCGTAACCGCTGTCGTGAAATGAGAACCAGAAAATCGATTTTCTGAAGATTTGGAGCGAGCCATGGAATAAGAATCGTGTCCCAAAGATGCGATGGGAAAGTCGAATCTTTTGCATAGCGTCCTTTAGGGCACTGATGTTGCTGAACGCCACTAGTTTAGAATCAGTATAAATAACGTATCTTTGAATTTCAGAACAAAATAGGACTCGATGATTACAGTCAATGAAGGCGCACGCGATCAGGTGCAGAAATTATTGCAAGAAGAAGGCCGCCCAGCCGGAAGCTTTGTCCGCGTGGGGGTGAAAGGAGGGGGCTGCTCGGGCTTGATGTATGAAATGGACTTTGATCACGTCATGAAGGATGGCGATCAAGCTTTTGAAGACAAAGGAATTCAGATTGTCGTTGATAAGAAGAGTTATCTGTATCTCCTTGGAACGGAGCTGCAATACAGTGGTGGGCTGAACGGGAAGGGCTTTGAGTTTTATAATCCCAACGCCAATCGGACATGTGGCTGCGGTGAGAGTTTTTCCCTTTGAAGTTGATTTAGAATTCTTTTCTAAGGAGCAGAAAGATGGCATACGACGGCAAAGACAAAGTATTGGAGGAGGTGACGGCCAAGGCATATGAATTTGGGTTCACCACCGATATTGAGTCCGATAAAGCTCCAGCAGGATTGAACGAGGACATCATTCGCATGATCTCGGCAAAGAAGAACGAACCCGATTGGATGCTGAAGACGCGTTTGGATGCGTTTGAGGTGTGGAAAACAATGGAGGAGCCAGAGTGGCCTCACCTGAGTTACACCCAACCGGACTACCAGGCCATGAGCTATTATGCTGCCCCAAAGCAAAAGCAAAAGCTCAATTCATTGGATGAGGTAGACCCAGAGTTGCTTCGAACCATGGATAAGTTGGGCATTTCAATGGAAGAGCAGAAACGTCTTTCTGGAGTTGCCGTAGACTTTGTCATGGATTCGGTGTCGGTTGCGACGTCCTTTAAAGCGAAGTTGGGCGAGCTCGGAATCATTTTCTGCTCCATGAGTGATGCTGTTCAGGAGCATCCAGAACTGATTCAAAAGTATATGGGCTCAGTTGTTCCAACCCGAGACAATTTCTTTTCGGCCCTAAATGCCGCAGTGTTTACGGACGGTTCCTTTTGCTACATCCCCAAAGGGGTGAAGTGTCCAATGGAGTTGAGCACGTATTTCCGAATCAATGAATCAGGTACAGGCCAATTCGAGCGCACCCTGGTGGTTGCTGATGCGGGAAGTTATGTGAGTTATTTGGAGGGCTGCACGGCTCCGCAGCGGGATGAGAACCAATTGCATGCCGCGGTGGTTGAGCTGGTGGCCTTGGACAATGCTGAGATCAAGTATAGCACGGTCCAGAATTGGTATCCGGGGGATGCCGACGGAAAGGGAGGGATTTTCAATTTCGTGACGAAGCGAGGCATTTGTCACACCCGTGCGAAAATCAGCTGGACGCAGGTTGAAACGGGAAGTGCCGTGACTTGGAAATACCCGAGTTGCATCCTCAAAGGAGATTACAGCGTTGGCGAATTCTACAGCGTTGCGGTCACCAACAATGCCCAGCAGGCGGACACAGGGACCAAAATGATTCACATAGGACGGAACACCCATTCGACCATTATTTCGAAAGGCATTAGCTCGGGCCGGAGTCAAAACAGTTATCGGGGTTTGGTGCAGATCATGCCTTCCGCTGAAAATGCTCGGAACTTTTCTCAATGCGATTCGCTTTTGATGACCGATACGAGTGGCGCGCATACGTTCCCGTACATCGAGGTGAAAAACCCGAGTGCGAAAGTGGAACACGAGGCGACGACTTCGAAAATCGGGGAAGATCAAATTTTTTATTGCCTCCAGCGTGGCATCGATGCCGAGCGAGCCATCAGTTTGATCGTGAACGGATACGCGAAGGATGTTTTGAATCAATTGCCCATGGAATTTGCAGTTGAGGCCCAAAAACTTTTGGCTATTTCATTGGAAGGAAGTGTAGGATAATGCTGACAATTAACAAACTCAAAGCCTCGATTGGCGATTCTGAAATATTGAAAGGACTCGACCTGACCATCCGTCCGGGCGAAGTGCATGCCATTATGGGGCCGAACGGTTCTGGAAAATCAACGCTTGCTTCCGTTCTCGCTGGACGCGAAGACTATGCAGTAACGGGCGGTAAGGCCGATTTTTTGGGATTGGATTTGCTGGAAATGGATGCCACGGCTCGTGCACGTTCAGGGCTCTTCCTGGCATTTCAATATCCGGTTGAGATCCCGGGGGTTTCCAACATCAACTTCATGCGCGCGGCATTGAATGGAAAGCGTGCGCACGAAGGGTTGGAACCCATTGCAGGGAAAGCATTCTTGGAATTGGTGAAGGAAAAGGCCTCCTTGGTGGAGTTGGATGGCCGCCTGCGGAATCGCTCAGTGAACGAGGGGTTTTCAGGAGGAGAAAAAAAGCGGAATGAGATCTTTCAAATGGCCATGTTGGAACCCAAATTGGCCGTGTTGGATGAGACCGACTCGGGACTTGACATTGACGCCTTGAGAATTGTAGCCAATGGTGTGAATTCTATGAGGTCGTCTGAACGGAGCTTCTTGGTAATCACCCACTATCAGCGTTTGTTGGATTACATCATACCGGACTTCGTTCATGTATTGGTCGATGGATGCATTGTCCGCACAGGTGGAAAAGAGCTCGCGTTGGAATTGGAGGAGCGTGGATATGATTGGATCAAAGAAACAGTGACCTCATGAGTGCAGGGGCGAAAACAACACCCGCATTGGGTCCCCAGACGATACGTCAGCACGAGGCAAGCCAGAAAAAAGGCCTGGATCATGTAGCTCATTTGAGAGACATACTTTCATTTGAAAATGAAAATAGTAACGTGATTGGCACCCTTTTAGAAGAGTTGGCGGTGCCTCACAGACGGACGGAGCGCTGGAAATATTCGCCAGTTGGAGGTTTTTGGAAGGAACACAAACCCGTTGCCTGTGTGACAATCGCAGATTCAGCTTGTGAAGCACAGCCCGTTCCGGGACTGGATGCGTATCGCTTGGTTTTCGTCAACGGTACGTTTGACCCTTCGGCGAGCGACCTACCGATTGCGGCGGGCGTTGTATGCATGCCTTTGTCTGAAGCTGTGCGTTCTGGCTTGGTTCAACGTGAAATTTCTTCGGTTGAAAGGAGTGATTGGTTTGCTGCCTTGAACGGTCAATTTGCCGGAGAGGGAATGTACCTCGCCGTTGAAAAGGCTGTGGAATTGGATCGACCAGTGTTGATTCACCAGCGGCAGCAAGGTGCGGGGGTTCCTACTTTTTTGCGTCATGTAATTGAATTGGGAGCGCACGCTCAGGCGCAAGTCGTGAATTGGTCGAGTGCTTCATCGGATGCCTCGGGATCGGTCAATACGTTGACTGAAGTGCACGTTGGCGAACAAGCAGTTTTTACCCTGGATAAAGTCCAAGATGAGTCGGGGGAAGTGCACCATCTTGCTTTTGAGGCGGTAGATCAAGCTGCGAATAGCACCTTCAAGATTCACACGATGACCATTCAGGGGGCTTGGGTGAGGAACGATTTACAGATTTGTCTTTCAGGCCAGGGCTGTGATGCCTATTTGAATGGCATCTTTCTCCCAACAGGGAAAGAATTTGTGGACAATCATACCACGGTAGATCATCGCGAGGCGCACTGCACGAGTTCAGAGAGTT
>Ga0233427_10003057_pt1 | contig 14994 bp, 12 predicted proteins | sample SI_118_April2016_5_FD_179885 | JGI IMG/M metagenome (GOLD analysis project Ga0233427, IMG submission 179885) | Seawater microbial communities from Saanich Inlet, British Columbia, Canada - SI_118_April2016_100_MG | ecosystem: Environmental > Aquatic > Marine > Inlet | place: Canada: British...
GGACAAAAAACTGCTTTTACTTTTTTAGATTTTAAAAGGCCCAAATCAGCGTCTGCTAAATTCAAATGTATTGCCACTAAAGAATCCAGTACATCGATAGAGTCTAAATATTGTGCTGGGCTTAAAGCCGGAGCAATCCAACCATTATCATACATCCCTCTCTCCTCCAGGAGATCTTTCACACCACCACAACCATCCTGAAGAAACTTTAACTCTTCAGGGAATTCAGCAACATGCGAAGATAACGGGCACGTGAATTTATCAGCTAAACGCTTCATCTCACTAAACAACTTAGGCGAAACAGAATAAGGCGCATGTGGAGCCAATCCGAGCTTAGTCATTCCTCCTTCGTTTACGTTTTGCCCAAGGGCTAACTCTAAATTTTCTACTATTGGATCTACCAGCGAAGGAAGAAAGCCTAAAACTTCAAGCAACAAAGTCTGCCTAAAAGGGAGACGACTATATTCCATAATAATTTTTGTTTGAGGAATATAATCAATGAGAGCTGTCACTCCAGAGCGCGCCATCTCGTTCGCCTGAGTGTGTAAAGCAAGTACTCTGTTTTCCCAGCTAACCAATTCATTTTTTTCTATCACGGACCTGATCCAAGCGGTAAAACTAGCAGGACGAGGAACCTGCCCATTGAGAGCCGAAAGGCTGAGATGACAATGCGCATTTACAAATCCAGGAAGAATTAGACAATCTGATAAGTCAATCAATTCACCCTCAATTGGACTACTGGTGTCTGGAAAAATTTCTCGAATGCGTCCCTGCTCAATAATTAGCTGACCACACTCCAAGGGCTTGGCGCTTGTCATTGGGAGTAAAGCACGAAAACGAATTGTAAAAGTAGTCATAACTGGCTCATTAAGCGTCTAAAGACCGCTAAGTAGAATCAAATTATTGTTGATTTTTTAACAACGTACTACACATCTCTTGTTATTTTCTGGTTTTGAATAACGAAAATTTTTGTATTTAACTCGCTCTCACAGCTTATTTTTATTTACATCAACATGAAGTCTTTGTATATTAATGTCTTAGGGGAAAATTTTCCATGTCCCCAAGCAAGGGATTCATTGGCTGGTTTTCTTGCCCCACCTGCAACCATAGGTAATTCTTATGGGCTCTTTAAGTAACTAGCTTTAAAAAATTTGATTTCTTTAATCTATGACCACCAACCTTTACCAAAAAAATATATACGACATTCTTGGCGTTAGTTATAGCGCCACGCAAAAAGAAATTAATGACGCTTATGATCAGATGATCAAGCATTTTGATTCTTCAACTGAAAATGCCTCTTTTACGATGCAACCCCCTCTTGAGAAACGAATTGCATTAGTTCAAGAAGCATACGACACTCTATCCAATAACGAAAAACGTTCGGCCTACAACCAATCAATCAAAGCTCAAGAGGCTAAGTTAAGTCCTAACTCAGTTCAAGCAGCCGGACATCAAATGAACTTATCTCTACACAAAAATAAACTGTCTAATCAAAAATCTAAGAGACTAAACGTTTATCGGGATTATTATGGATTCTCAGAAAAACCTTTCGACCTAACTCCAGACCCTAAATATTTATACCTAAGCCCCAAGCACAAGGAAGTCCTAGCTCATCTAGTATATGGCCTGCAAGAAAATAATGGGTTTCTTAAAATCATCGGTGAAGTAGGGACAGGCAAAACTATGATTTGTAGAAGTTTTCTACGAGAACTCCGCGCCGATTTTAATATCGCATATGTATTCAATCCAGCAATCAATGAACTTGAACTTTTACAAACTATAAACTCAGAACTCGGCTTACCTTCTGAGACAGATAGCAAAAAAAAACTCGTAGATAATCTCAATATTTTTCTACTAAGTGAGAGGAAAAAAGGACACCGAGTGGTCGTGATAATCGACGAGGCACAGGCTTTACAGGTAGAAGTATTGGACCAATTACGCCTACTGTCAAACCTAGAAACTGAAACAGAAAAATTAATACAGATTGTTTTGATTGGCCAACCAGAACTTGATGACTTACTAAAAAAAAGTACCTTACGCCAACTTCGTCAACGCATCACTATAAGTTGGGAACTTTTAGCACTTAACCGTGATGAAACAAGGGGGTATATTCAACATCGAATAAATGTAGCGTTAGGTAAAGGAAGGGTCCAATTTTCTCGCTCTGCAGTAGAATTAATTTATAAGTACTCGCACGGTATTCCACGTATGATTAACGTTCTGGCCGACCGTTCCCTACTTATTGCGTATACAATGAATACAAAAAAAATTACCCCAAAAATTGTCCGGCCAGCAGTAAAAGATATTGGAAACCTTAACCCAATTTCAACTTGGGCAGACTATTTATGGAAAAATATTTTTCCTGGATTAGCGGCTTTAAGCATCTTTTTATTTGCCGTTAACTATTTGATGCTTCCAGACTTCAATAAAGAAAATTCGGCGGAAAAGGGTATAAATTTTTTGATTACAGAAAGTCCTGTCATTCCTAACAATCTAATTTCATCAAAGCCTAAGATCCCTATTATCGACCTACCTCAAAACAAATCTCTACCAATAAAAAAACTGCAACCAATAACTCCCACTAATATTCCTGGTCAAACAATTACAACCGAGCTTCTAAAGCCTCGCCGAATTCCTAGTAACAAACCACTAATTATTTCTCAGCAAGACAAGCTAGTAACCTACCTTGCAAGCTTATCACTTAACGAAAGTCGACTGGAAGCAACCAACTGGATTCTAAAAAAGTGGCACATAGATATAGCTTCCTACCAAAATAAAGGGGAAGGTCTCTTAAATTCCATTGCCGAGGAACAGAAACTCTTAACATATGACCTCAATGCAAATTTTGAAAAACTTGCTGTGTTTAATTATCCAGCAATTCTAGAAATTGCCCTCCCTAACTCCCAAGGGACAAAATATCTTTCACTAGTTTCTATAAATGGCAAGAACGGAATATTTGGTTCCGTAGACCAGATTGAAATGCCTCTTAAAGCGATTGACCTTATGTGGACACATAAAGCCATTATTTTTTGGAAAGACTTTGAACGCTTGCCGGAACCTTTCGGAACAGGTTTTAAAGGTAATCAAGCAATATGGTTACAAAAAAATCTTAGATTGCTTGGATTTTTCAAGGGAAGGGAAGCGCCTTTTTATGGCCCCAACACCGAACTATCCGTAGCCAAATTCCAGCGCAAACACCTCATCAAAGATGATGGCCAATTTAGCACGGAAAGCAAAATCATGCTGTACGGCTTGTCAAATATTTACCAAACTCCAAAACTTCTTGATCAATGAGCACCATTTTAAAAACCTTAAGGAAACTTGAAGAGGAAAAAAACATCCTCAATCAGAAACTCGACCTTAAAGAAATGCTACTCAAAGAGGACACGGCTTACCCAAAGCCCATAAAATCAGATCGCCGTAAAATTTTTCTAATTATAATAACGGTTTTATTAGTTATAGGCGGAACCTCTTTCCACCAATGGGAACCAAAACCTGAGATAACAAGCTTACGCAAACAAGTCCTAAATAAAAAACCAATACCACAAACAACTCTCCCATCTAAAGGTTTATCTAGGCTTAGCACTTTTGAAGGAGTTCCCATGGAAGCCATTTTACCAGACGAATTAGCACCGACAAAACCTGATAAAAACATCCCCGTCAAACGTAAAGGCAAACTACTTCCTGAAAAAACTCCAAAAATAACTATTCCCAGCGAAATAGAAAAAATCCAGAACTTCATTCAATCCACAACTAATCTGGCAAAACCTCACACCGTTTTACCAACAGCAATACAAAGCGGGAGTATTCCAGATATTAAGATTAAGGGGATAATATTTTTTGATAAAGATAGCTTATCCAATCATATTATTGCGACCACAGAAAGTAATAGCAATTTAAAATTAAGAGTAGGAGAAACTGCTCAGGACGCAGTATTAAAATCGATTTACCCTAACTATGTAATTTTTTTGTATCGCAATCAGTTGATTCAAGTAAGCATTGGTCGATAGATGGCTTGGTTAAAATCATTCAAGATTTTCTTAATCCTACTTTAATCAGGTCTCCAAAAAACTTTTACTTAAATTTTAAAAGCTGGAAATTCTTTAAAGCTAATTTTAGTCCCAGGAAAACCTTTTGCAAGTAGAATATCGATCACTTGCTTAATTGCGGTTACATGCCTCCGACGAGAATTGACCCCGTCGAAATGAGGATCTTCCTCCTCGATGGTTATAACTCCCGGACCAGCATAGTTGCAATAAAATGCTCCCAAGGGATGGGACCGATACTTCGAATCTAGCTCGGAACATGAGTTAACAATAATCATAAATAAGTTTTCCGCTGAATCAGGGTAAACCTCAAACAGTCCGCCATTTTTCACATTGTTACTACTGCAAAAATCAACTATGCGAAACACATCTTCTACTGACGCAGTACGATAAATGCTATGCATGGTAAAATTTCATAAAGAATAAACGTTATTATAATTTTTCAAAAAAAACGGTTTTATCACGAACTTAAGATAATAACGTTATAAAGGGTTTTCTGATAAATATATATCTCTATATAACTTAATTGTACAACATACCAAGTACCATTAGCCGAGTTGACTTTTAGAAAAGTGTTTGATAGACAAGCAATTATGAAATTTCAAGATATTTTGAGCTCATTGCAAAACTACTGGTCCTTAAATGGATGTATTATTCATCAGCCATACGATATTGAGGTGGGAGCTGGAACATTTAATCCTACCACTTTTTTTCGTGTCCTTGGCCCAGAACCTTATAGCGCAGCATATGTAGAACCTTCACGACGACCTACCGACGGGAGGTATGGAGAAAATCCTAATCGCCTACAACATTATTATCAATATCAGGTAATTCTGAAGCCTTCACCCGATAACACTCAAAAGCTATACCTAGACAGTCTTGTTGCATTAGGAATTGACCCAAAAAAACACGATATTCGATTTGTAGAAGATGATTGGGAATCCCCTACACTAGGTGCTTGGGGTTTAGGGTGGGAGGTATGGTTAGATGGGATGGAAATTACACAATTTACATACTTCCAACAAGTAGGAGGAATAGACCTGTCACCGATCACCGTTGAATTAACTTACGGTTTAGAACGTATCGCTATGTACCTTCAAAATATCGATAATGTATATGACCTTCAATGGAATGACACCATAAAATACGGAGATGTTCACTTAGAAACAGAAAAACAGTTCTCCCGTTTTAATTTTGAGGCCGCAAATAAAAAAAGATTCCTTGAGTGGTTTGAAATGTACGAGGCTGAAGCATCTGAACTCTTAGAAAAAAAACTTGTTTTGCCTGCATATGATTTCACGTTAAAATGTTCTCACGCATTCAACCAACTTGATGCCAGAGGCGCCATTAGTGTCACAGAGCGCACTGGGTACATAGGGCGGGTCCGAAAACTTGCCCGTCTCTGTGCTAAAGAATACGTCTGTCAACGCAAGGAAATGAATCATCCTTTACTAAAAAAAACTCTCACCTAGTTGATATTTTTTAAAAATATTTTCCTAATTCCCAGTACCAACAAAAATGGAATCAGCTTTTTTCTTGATAAATAGACAACTTCAACTATCATCAAACCTTTAAACATAAAGTTTCCGCACCTAAACTTGACCTTAATATAGTCTTCATTTAATTTTTTAATCAAAAGATTGCCCTTAACTCATGCCAGAACTATTTTTAGAAATTGGTACAGAAGAAATTCCGTCTCGCTTCATGGGTCTAGCCTTAGACTATCTTAAAGAAGAGATACCAGCTTTTTTAAAGAAAAATAAAATTGCATCGAGCGAGCCTAGTATTATGGGATCCCCGCGGCGTCTAGTGATTGCATTTGATGAGGTGAGCTATCAACAAAAGGATGTTGTGGAGACCCACTTCGGGCCCAACTTTAAATTAGCTTATGATGAAGATGGGAATCCCACTAAAGCCGCCATAGGGTTTGCTCGAGGAAAAGGTATAGAACCATCCCAACTCACTCTTCAAAAAACACCTAAAGGTGAAGTGGTGTGCGCCCAAGTAAAAAAAACCGGACAACCCACAACAGCTATTCTTAATGATTTTTTTCCTACTCTCATAAGCAATATACCCTTTCCGAAAAAAATGCGCTGGGGAACTCGAGAAATCCCCTTCGTTAGACCGCTTCACTGGATCGTTGCGCTATTTGACTCAAAACCCCTAAACTTTAGCTATGGAGGAATTACCTGCGCTGACACTTCACGTGGGCACAGGTTCATGCGTTCCGATTTCTTTCAAGTAAAAGGAATGAGTGATTACCTTAAATCATGTGACAAACATTTCCTCATGATTGATCCAATAGCCAGAAAAAAATCTATAGTTGATCAAGTCACTTCACTTGCTAATGAAGTAAACGGTATCGCACAACTAGATCCAGAGTTACTTGAAGAGGTTAACTATCTTATTGAATATCCTTTTGCAATTAGGGGCAATTTCGAGAAAAAATTTCTTAAACTACCTCACGAACTACTTATCACCAGTATGAAGCACCATCAAAAATATTTTCCCCTTAAAAATAAAAATGGGGACTTATTGCCACATTTTGTCACTATTAGCAACGTGCAACCAGGACCTGGTGGTGAAATTCTACACGGAAATGAACGTGTTCTTAGAGCTAGACTTGAAGATGCTCGGTTCTTTTTTGATGAAGATAGAAAACGAAAACTTGAAGACTTTGTGGAGCTTTTAAAGGATGTAACCTTTCAAAAAGCTCTAGGAACTTCCTATGAAAAAGTAAATCGAGTTGTTGCTCTTACCGAATTTTTAGCAGCTGAAGTTTGTCCAGAAAAAATCAAACTATCTTCTCGGGCTGCTTGGCTTTGTAAGGCAGATTTAGTCACTCAAATGGTATATGAATTTCCTGAATTACAAGGAATAATGGGAGGCTATTACGCAAATTACTCGGAGGAAGATCCTGAAGTCGCTATAGGCATCAAAGAACATTACCGACCCGCTTTTTCTGGGGACTCGCCTCCCTCTACTTCGGTTGGGGCCATTGTTTCTATTGCGGATAAAATAGACACTATTCTTGGCTGTATAAGTGTGGGTCTTATTCCAACTGGCTCAGAAGACCCATATGGACTAAGACGACATTCTCTAGGTATTATTCAAATCATAACCAATCAAAATTGGCAAATTTCACTAGATACACTAATCCAGAAAGGCCTAAACCTACTTAAGGATAAGACAAAATTAACTTCTAGCGAAGTTCATATTCACACTCAGGCTTTATTTTCTCAGCGATGCAAAACTATTTTAAACAGCGAAAAATATCCTTATGATGCTGTTGACGCCGTGCTATCCGCAAACATAGACTCACTGGTAGACGTTAGGCATAAGGTGGTGGCATTATCCAATTTAAAAAAGCAACCTTATTTTGAACCACTTGCCATAACGTTTCGTAGGGTAGTTAGCATTTTAAATGAAGAGTCGGATGGTGATATCCAGACATCCCTTCTCAAGGAATCAGCTGAAAAAAAACTTTACGATGAGTATATGCGCATTAAACAACCAGTGGAAACTTATTTAAGCAAAAAACAATTTTCTCTAGCTCTAGAAGAGATTGTCGAAATCAAAGAAGCCGTAGATGAATTTTTTGAGCATGTTATGGTTATGACCAAGGAAGACTCTCTAAGAAAAAATAGACTTTGTTTGCTAAAGCATATTTCTCTTCTATTTTCTAATATTGCTGACTTCTCAAAAATCGTGCTCAAATAAACCTAAAAAACCGGTTGACTAAAGGTACAACTGTTATCCATAATCTCTGAATTCCTGTTTTATGCTTTTTGGTTGAATCCTGCATCAAGGCTAACTTGTTTGCATTAAGCTAATCTTAGTTCAGACAAATTAAAAATTTTTAAAGAATACTGCGGAAAAATTTAGGTTAAATATTCCTCTAATTCCGCACATATTGATATTGGAGTTAAAAAATGAAAATCTCTATCACTGGAGTGACTGGTTTAGTTGGATCCCATTTAGTTAAATTATTATCCTCTCCTAATTCAGACGGAAGTTCGAATGACATTAAAGCGCTTATTAGAGAAGATAGCATTGTCGACCACTTAAAAACTTATGAGGATGTGGATTACGTCATTGGAGGTCTTGAAGATAAAGAATCTCTCCAGAAATTAGTTGAAGGGTCTGAAGTATTGATTCACTTAGCTCATTTTCCTGGCCCTGCTAAGACCGAGGATGAATATGTCACAGCCAATGTAAACGGTTCATACGAGCTTCTTCAAGCAGCAAAAATTGCGAAAGTGAAGCAAGTTATTTTTATGAGTTCCTGTGCGATATTTGGAACTATTCAGCCCTCAGTCGGAGAGTCTAATCCATTGGATGAATCTCATCCAGTTCAACCTAGTTCACTTTATGGCGCAATAAAATCATCGATCGAATCCTTTTGCTTCTTTTACGCGCGAAATCGTGCCTTTGATATAACCATTCTCCGTCCGGTTACGATTTATGGTGTACGTCCAGATCTCCCAAAGTCAGAATGGTTTGAAACCGTAGACTTCCTATCTACTAACTACAACGTGGATGTAAAAGGGAGCACTAAATATGTGTCTATCGACTCTGTGTGTCAGGCAATCACAAAAGTTGTAGGTAATGGTGAAGCCTCGGGGAAAATTTATCATTTGATTGATGGGCATATTCATAATCTAGAATTAGGCAGAATGATTTGCGAAGTGGTTGACTCATTTGGAGAAGTTGAAGGTGTTATGGGTGAAGATGGGAAACCTATGTCTAATCAGGCAGCCCTTGACCTAGGAGTTGAATTTAAAGGCCTAGACGGTATTAAGGAATATGTTAAACGTATTCATGAGTTACAAAAAACATTCGGCGGGGAACGCAATGTTGAAAACTGGTAAATTCGTAAAAATTCTATATGTTATCTTCTAAAATTTTTTTAGAACTTCTTTCTAAAAAGGGATTTAATTTTTACGCAGGTGTTCCTTGCTCCCTTCTTTCTGGGTTAATTCGCGTTATTGATGATGACCCCAAGGCACCTTATTTCCCAGCAGTGAGAGAGGATGCTGCTGTAGGACTTTGTGCGGGTGCCTACCTTGCTGGGAAACTGCCCGTTTTGTTGATGCAAAACTCTGGTTTGGGTTACTGTCTCAATGCTTTCACTTCTTTAAACCTAATTTATAAGATCCCTGTACTTGTGATCATGAGTTGGCGAGGCGAAGATAGAAGCGATGCACCTGAGCATATTATAATGGGGGAAATCAATCAGGAGTTGCTAAAAACTTCTAATATGGAATTTTCTGTTCTGTCATCTGACAATTATGAGGCATCCTTAGATACTGCTTGCAAAAAAATTAAGGAAGGCCTTCCATACACTTTACTGGTTGGGAAAGGTTACTTTAATGAAGGGCACTGAGGCGTTTGAAAAAATTATTCCACTCCTAACAAATGAGGCCGTAATTCATGCCAATGGATACATTTGTCGTGAATCATTTAACATTAAAGACCGAGAAAAAAATTTCTACATGATAGGTTCTATGGGACTTGCATCATCTATTGGCCTTGGGATAGCTGTAAGTTCTCCAGGGCAACAAACGGTCATAATTGATGGAGACGGGAATATTCTTATGTCAATGGGAACATTAGCTATGATTGCCGCAGCTGCTCCAAAAAACCTTCTTCACATTGTTATAGATAATGGAGTTTACGAATCCACAGGAAACCAAAGGTCTTTATCCAATGCAGTATCTCTGGAAAAAGTCGCCCAAAGTGCTGGCTACCTTCACACAAAAAAAGTGCTCCATAAAAATAAAATCAAAGAAGCTTTCCAAGAACTAATGGAAAAAGATGGGCCGTCTTTTCTTTTGATTAAGGTTGAACCTTCTTTTGATAAATCGACAGGACGAGTAGAGCATACCCCGGAAGAGATCACCGCACGATTTATGAAAAATCTTAGGCTATCTAAAGACTGAATATTCGTCGAAATTTTTCAAAGTGCAGTTCTTGTAAAAATATAAAAAACTTCACCTCTTAAGCAGCTAGCGCATGGCTCAAGTTTTATAAACTACTCTCAAAAGATAGCTTAAATAGGCGAAGCGTAGGTAATAGAAGTGAATTTAAATAATTCCGTCTAAATTCTCTTTCTTAGTCGAAGCATTGTCCAAGACATCCAGGTTTTCTTGAATTGCTTGCCTCAGACGCACTTCTTCTTCTTTAGGAATTTGGCGAACTACCTTTTGGGTCTGGCCATCTAAAATTTTAACAACAACTTGGTTGTCATCAGTCACATCGATTTTTCTTAATTCAGATGCTGCTGAACCACCGCTTTTATTTTGGACTTGCTGTGTAACCGCTGCTTGCCCACGCTGCGATAATGAAACCGTATCATTTGGTTGGCCATTAGCTTTACCACCTGAAGGCACATTGCTTACTTCCGAAGAAAGCTTCTGCTCTACGTGAATTGCTTTTTTCTCTACTGGCCCTATTGCCTGAGAATCCATAACATTAACCTTTTAAATAATCAAAAATACAGCAATTAAACATTCACTACTTATCTTAAAAAGTGTCCGATATTTGTTCCATGGTTATTTTAAATATTATTAAAACTTCCCGTATCATCTGTAACGGTACATCTGATTAAAACTTTAATGAAATAAGATTTTTTATTTAATAAAAGATAATTACCTTTCCTGCAACTCATTTTTTTAAAATACTTTGGATACTTGTCAGGGCCAAAACTGACATCAATTACCTCACTTACAAATCATTGAAATATATCTAGGTAGGAGGTACCATGGTTCTTCCAATTTTTTAAAATTATGTTCCTAATAAGATAACGTTAATAGATGAAAGAGTTTGCGAATATCCTCAAATATGCTCGCCCCTATACCAAGAGTATAGTTTTTGCCTTTGTTTGCCTTATTTTGACGTCAATGATTAGCTTAGCTTTACCCCTCATTGTAAGGAATATGATTAATGCGGTTGTTGTTCTAAAAAATTCTGACCTTTTAAATAGTCTTACGAGAGATTTAGTAATAATCATTTTGTTCCAAGCTGCTTTTGCAGTTACACATAATTATATTTTGGGTTTCATCGGGCACCGCGTTACAGCCGATTTTAGGATCGAACTATTTTCCCATATTCAATCTCTTTCTTTACGGTTTTTCCAAGGTAGGCGCGTTGGTGAAATTTTATCTAGAATGAGTAATGACATCACCGTTATTCAAAATGCTTTGGTATCAATTCCTGTCGCCGTTTTACGACAAACGATCACCTTAGTAGGAGCATTAGCTATTATTTTTTATCTCAATTGGAAACTTACAGGCTTAATACTTCTAGTTTTACCCCCATTAATGTTATTCGCACGTATTTTTGGAAAGCGTCTACGTAACCTTTCAGAAAAAGTACAAGATAAAATTGCACAGGCACTAGTTGTTCTTGAAGAAGTTGCTTCTTCTATTAAAATTGTAAAATCCTATACTCGCGAGCCTTATGAAAAAAAACGATTTGAGAATGAAGTCGAGAGCGCATTTGAACAATCTATTGGAAAGGTACGCATCTCGTCTTCATTTGGCCCATTGATTTTAGGCCTTACTTTTCTTGTTTCGACTATATTGATTTGGTATGGAGGGCAACAAGTCATGCAAGGAACTACAACTCCTGGTGAATTGGCCGCCTTTTTTCTTTACGCATTAATTATGGCAGGTCCGATTGGTACCTTTGTGAAAATCTATACACAATTACAAGAAACATTAGGTGCTATGCGTAGAGTTAATGAAATTTTAGATACCAAACCTTTGGTCAACAACCCAAAAAATGCTGTTAAACTAACATCTCTTAAGGGTCATATCTGTTTTAATGAAGTTATTTTTGGTTATGAAGATGGCACACCTGTTTTAAATAATGTGAGTTTTGACATCCATCCTGGAAAAACTGTCGCTTTAATTGGCCCCAGTGGCGCAGGGAAATCCACCACTGTTCAATTGCTACTTAGGTTTTTTGATCCACAGTCTGGGAAAATTCAAATAGATGGAGAGGATTTAAAATCACTTGATCTAGAAAGTTATCTGAGTCAAGTCGCATTGGTACCTCAAGAGACTCTATTATTTGGTGGAACTATTCGCGAGAATATTATTTATGGAAAACTTAACGCTACAGAAGCAGAAATAATAGCAGCCTCAAAATCAGCCAATGCGCACGAGTTTATCATTGAGTTTTCTAATGGTTACGACACCTTAGTTGGTGAAAAAGGAACCAAGCTTTCCGGTGGAGAGCGCCAAAGAATAGCCATTGCCCGCGCTTTACTCAAAAATCCAAAGGTTCTTGTGCTTGATGAAGCAACCTCGGCTCTGGATAATCAATCTGAAATGCTCATTCAAGATGCTTTGGAAAAGCTACTGATAGGGCGTACTACTTTTATAATTGCGCATAGACTGAGTACCGTTCACAATGCAGACAAAATTATTGTCCTAGACAAAGGGAAGATCGTCGAATCAGGTACCCATAAGGAGTTGATGAAAAACGAAAATTTATATCATCACCTTTACACCATGCGGCTTATCGAAGCCGAGTCCCCAAGCGAAGCCCCCGTTTAGAATAATCTTTACTTAATACAATAGGTCACTGTACTTCCTACCTCTTATAAAGGCGAGCATTTGTCGATATAATAACGTAATCCCCACTATAATTATGTGTGCTTGGGTTTTATTGACCCTCTGAATTTGGCAAAAGAATTTGAAACATTCCTATCATTTCTTTAAATTCATAATTTTTAGCGAGATAACTATAAATAAGCGGAGTATAGTTAGCCAATCGTCTATCTTCCTTCCCGTCAATTGGGATATCTACATAAACTATTACTTTTGGTGGGTTTGCTTGCAATTGCCCTATTACTTTTTTTTCATCTGCGACATCAAGCATTCCAGGTAAAATCCAATCATAGGGTGTTGGGTTTTTACGGTCTGTTAAAAAATAAAAAATAGGGTTCAAGGGTAAAGCTAGGATAGGGTCACCAACCTCAGAATAGTTTTCAATGCGGTTTACTACTTTTTCAACCCATTCAGCTTCAGCAGGGTTTGTATAAACTTGTAGCCTAGGCAGATCCAACAAAACTGTCTCCTGCTTTACGGCACCTATCGTCCCCGCGTAAAAACCATGATTTATATTCATTTCATAAAAAAATAAAAATGGTAGGAATACGGTAGCTACATTTATAGTTGTCTTACGAATAAGAACCAAAATAGCTGCTTCTTGTTTTAGTATCTTCGCTAAACAAAGCAAACGACCCCGAACTAAAAAAAGAATATAACAAAACAAAATATAAGCCGGAGGAAGCGTTCGCAATAGATTATCAAATCCGGCCCGCCACAAAACTAGTCCATACGCACAAACCCCAATTAACAAAATAGACAGCACGCACAGATCGACCGACTCAGCTCCTTTTTGCCTAATTATTTTTATAATAATAAATAGCGCTACCCCCGAATAAATCCACACTGGAATATAAAAAAGTAACCGCTGAAACATTTCATGTGATCCTAATTCACTCCACAACGTAAAAAATGGGAAAAGGCTAGGGAATGGATTCCCCCATACCTGATAAGAACCTAAAACCATATTAACGGCTAAGTTAAAGAAGTCTTTTTCAAATAAAAAAGATACTGCGGGGATTAGGACCAAAATAAGCAGTCCTATGCTTATCCAGAACTTTCTTTGACCTGTGACAGAAGTTTGACCTTCCTCTACTAACGAGTGCTGTTGTTTTGATTTAAAAAAAGACTGTATAGTAAGGACCACAACGCTGCATAAAAAGGAGAAAAGCGCGACCTCGAACTTAAAAAACCCACTTAGCAAAATAGCCCCAGCTAAAAAAAAATATCGCTGAGATTGAGCTTTTCCCACACAACGTACTAATAAATACAAATTAAGAATACAAAAAAAAGTAAAAAATCGATTGTAATACATTGCTGGGGCTGAAAACACGAACACTGCTGTAAGAAAAGAAAAACCCTGTGGCATGATTCGTCGGGAAATAGCGTAAGTCAAAAAAATCATGATTGGTGTTATTAGAATCACTCCAACACGAAGGCTCTGAATACTTACTCCAAATAGCTTAAAAAATATTGCCCCATATATATAGCGACCTGAAAGATACCCACTAGGATTAAAATCTTCCATCGCTTTCTCACCGTTAAAAGTTCGAAGGGTTCCATTTGCATATCCCCCTTCGTCCCATACATTTAGGCCATACTCAGAAAATGAATATAAGTAGGCAATTAACACTAAATAAATTAGTGCTAACCAAACTCGTTTTAATGGATAATTATTCATTAATAAGAAATAGGAGTAGTTTTATTCCTACTAGAGAAATTTTTCATTACGGAAGGTACGATTCCATTTCTCGGATAAGCTCAATATGATCCCTTGCCAAATCAAAAATATTTTCTTCCCCATGGGGACTGAGAGCTATTTTATTTTTAAAATCTATAATTTTTTGGACAGAACATTCAACCTGTTTTTTTTTGATTTTCCCTTCCTCAATATCTTTGATCATTTGATCTTGCAGTGATAAAGTTTTTTTTCGATCGTGACAAATAAGATAAAGATCTACACCTGCAATAGATCCAAGTCTTGGAATTGAATCAAATGAAATATGTTTTTCTACCGCTTTCATCTCTAAATCATCAGTAATAATTAGCCCATCAAAACCTAACTTTTCTCGTAAAATACTTTTCAAAATAAACGGAGAAAAAGTGGCTGGTAATTGATCGTCCCATGCTGAGTAAATCACATGAGCTGTCATGATTATTTGCATCCCATGGCTGATAGTCTGAATGAAAGGTTCTAATTCAATCTTTTCCAGCGAGTCTACTTCACGGTTAACATAAGGCAATTCACGATGGGAATCCCTGTCAGTATCGCCATGGCCTGGGAAATGTTTGCCGACAGGAAAAACACCTGCTGCCTTAATCCCATCTAT
>Ga0233427_10003066_pt1 | contig 14976 bp, 14 predicted proteins | sample SI_118_April2016_5_FD_179885 | JGI IMG/M metagenome (GOLD analysis project Ga0233427, IMG submission 179885) | Seawater microbial communities from Saanich Inlet, British Columbia, Canada - SI_118_April2016_100_MG | ecosystem: Environmental > Aquatic > Marine > Inlet | place: Canada: British...
GGACTTGAAATGTTATTGTAAGAAACACATTCCCCAAAGGTGATTTTTTGGATACAAATCCAAAATTCACTAACTGCATATTTTGTAATATGTCGTTTGATAATTGTAATTGCAAATGCAGTTATTGTGATCAAAGGGATGCATGTGAATGCGTGTTGTTTGACTCCATGACCGGTGGATGAATTACAATACTGTACAAGTTTTAAGAAATATCCTGTTCACCTTTTTATTTTATAATCACATAAGATAATTGAAAGCCAATACTGCATTTATTGTAGTAACTCCACATCGTGTTACTGGTGTAAGCATACCTGCTACATTATGTAAAGGGCGTAGATAATTGGCTTGATTTTTATTTTGTTAACAATTTAAAAAAATACTGAACAAATTTTAATTATAATTTACACATAATTTTAATATCTTACAAGATAATTATGTGTTGAAAACATCAGACGGGTAATGAAAATTGAAATAAAATTTCGTTTCATCATTATTTCAATTTGAATTATCTATCTTATGACGATTTTAATTATGATATATTTAATTTTTAAATAATATATTTCCACAAATAATTTTATGATTTTTTAAATAAACTTGGTAGACATAAACTTGATAGAAATAAACGGTGTCAAATTTGATATGCCGTATTTTTAAATCCGTTATCGTATTACGGCGTACTATGAATTGTTTCCATTGGAGCAACATGGTGTTTATGATAATGCCTTTTCTAATTACTTTCTAGTCTAACCTTGATAACCCGAACTTCCACAACTCCCGCAACGATTAACATGTTTATCGAATCTTAATTCTCCACACTTGACACATCTAGTAAAAGCCATGTTATTTAATCATCATACCCCAGATAATCCTTTCTTGAAGAAACGCCTTTTGTATAAGATCTAATGATGTGATAAATAGATCTTAACCATGTGGGATTTGCCATATCACATCCATGTATTTTGATTTAGATAAGAATTTTGTACTTAATCGTGCCTGTAAAATATGCTTAATTAACAAAATTGGTACGATTTAGTACATTCTTTTATTCCTCATTTAGAAATTAGATCTTAATGCAAATAGGAATTTACGGTTCTAACACACATGATACTGCTTCAAAAACTATTAAAAAAATATTGGATGATTCTGATATTGAATCATTTAACATTACGAAATCTAAAAACAAGCATGCTGACTGTATAATTGTTTTAGGCGGAGATAAGGGTGTCAGGAATTATTTTCATAGAACTTTTGATTCTACTTCTCCCGTATTGGGCATCAATGAAGGCGAAGCGAGTGGATTCTTGGCTCAAATTGAACTTCGAGAATTTTCTTCTTTTGTAAATGTTTTAAAAAAACAAAACTTTACTGTTGAAGAAGTTCCTAGACTCGGTGTTAAAATTGACGGAAAAAACGTCTATCCTATTTTAAATGATGTAGCTGTCTTTGCATCAAAAAGTGCAATGTTGATGGAACATACGTTACGGGTTAACGGTGATGAGGTTTGGCACGATAATAGTGATGGAATAATTATATCCACCCCAATTGGCTCTTCTGCATATTCTATGTCTGTTGGAGGACCTGTGTTGTTCCAAGACTCTGCCGTCTTTGAAATTATTTCTGTAAACTCTCTTGATGTCACTAGACGCCCAATCATTGTTTCTAATTCTAGCTTTATTGAAATTGATGATATTTCTGCAAGATTGCACTGTGAAGTTATTTTGGATGGATTGGATAGGTATAATGTTAAAAAAACTGTTGAATGTTCGAAGTTTATTCCGCCCGCAAAAATCATTCGTCTCAAAAAAGACACTACTGGAATTTCTGCATTGGCAAAAAAAGTCCACCTTGCTGAGGATTTACTCAGCATGCCTCCTAGCTCTAAATTATTATTAAAAACTTTGGAGTACGAGGGGGAATTAACACAAAAAGATTTGGCAAACAAAACATTACTTCCTGATAGAACCGTTCGTTTAGCCTTAAGTCATTTATTGAAAAAAGGATACGTCAAAAAGAAAGTCTCTATTCGTGATGCCAGGCAAAAAATTTACAAAATTTCTAAAATTGAATAATCTGTGAGATTCTGTGCTTTTGATATTATTTTTCTGATGATGCCTTAATGAATGCTGAAAATACTTTTTCTGGAAATCCAGGCCTGCTGTTGAATTCTGGATGAAATTGTACGCCTATGTAGAATTTGTGTGATGGAATTTCTAATATTTCCATTCTTTTTCCATCGTCACTATTAGCTGAAAATATCAATCCATTTTTTTCAAATTCTGGAATGTACTCTTTGTTTATTTCATATCTGTGTCTGTGACGCTTGTTGATTTTTCTTGAATTGTATATCTTTTCGGCATTTGTTTGTGATTGAATCATCACTTCATTTGCACCTAATCTTAGGGATCCTCCCATGTCTGAAATGTCTTTTTGTTCTGGAAGTAAATCTACCACGGGATTTTTTGTATCTGCTTTAATTTCTGTAGAATTTGCGTCTTCTAAATTTAAAACACTTCTCCCAAATGCAATCGCTGCTAATTGAAATCCAAAACATATTCCGAGATAGGGTATGTTTTTCTCTCTTGCATAATTTGCCGTTTTAATAATTCCTTCTGAACCTCTTGTTCCAAACCCTCCTGGAATTAAAATTCCATCATAGTTTGATAATTTGTCATAGTCTGTTATTAATTCTGAATCTATCCAATCGATGTCTATTGACTTTCCAATCTCCGCTCCTGCATGTTTCAATGCGTGATTTACACTAACATAACTATCTGCAAGTGTAACATATTTTCCAACCATTGCAACTTTTATTTTTTGATCATCGTGATTGACCATGGTTTCAGCAATTTTATTCCATTTGTCCCAATTTGCTGATGCGTTTACCATTCCAACTTTCCCAAATTTTGTAAATATCGAATCCATTATTCCTTGATCATACAACATTTGAGGAACTTCAAAAATTGATTTAGCATCGTGACAAGATAATACGTCATTTGTTGTAACATTGGTAAACATTGCAATTTTTTTCTTAGTCTTTTCTTCTAATGGCTTTGAACACCTAACTGCTAAAAAGTCTGCTTGAATTCCAATCCTTCTTAATTCTTGAACGCTATGTTGTGTAGGTTTAGTTTTTTGTTCTCCTACCACATCTAGCGATGGTGCTAATGTGACATGTACAAAAATTACCCCTTGTGGGCCTTCCTCTACTCTCATTTCCCTTAATGCTTCCAAAAATGGAAGTGATTCGATATCGCCTACTGTTCCTCCGCATTCCACGATTAAGAAATCAAGTTCTTCATCTTTAGCAACTTTTCTGATCCTGTTTTTTATTTCGTCTGTAACGTGAGGGATTATCTGTACGCATGCCCCAAGATATTCTCCTTTCCGTTCAGCCTCTATTACTGAAGAATATACCTGGGCTGTTGTAATGTTGTGGCTTTTTAGAATATCCTGATTAAGAAATCTCTCATAGTTTCCAATATCCATGTCGCATTCCCCTCCATCCTCTGTGACAAAGACTTCCCCGTGGGCAATTGGATTCATGGTTCCTGCATCATAATTTAGATACGGGTCTATTTTGATACATGATACTTTTTGATCTGATAATTGTAGCAGTTTTGCAATTGATGATGAAGTGACTCCTTTTCCAAGGCCTGACATTACACCACCTGTAACAAAAATAAATTTGGTCTGCACATTAATGAATTAAACATCTAGTTTTTGTATGTTTTGTCTATTTCTAGTGTAACGATTACTGTTGACGTGTTTCTTTTTTCAAACTTTTTGTAAATGAAGTGATTTTTGATTCTAATTGCGTTGGCTTTGTTTTTTCAATTAATTTCAAGTATGCGCTTCCTACAATTACTGCATCTGCCCCTGCTTGGATGTATTTTTTTACATCATCTGGTGTGGATACTCCAAACCCTATTCCTACTGGAATTTTTCCCTTTGTCTGTTTTTTCACATTTTTAATTGCTTTCAACGTATAATTCTTGATCTCTGTTTTTACACCTGTTGTGCCAAACACCGCAACAAGATACAAAAACCCTGTTGACATTTTTGATATTTTTTCTATTCTGGAATTACTTGTATTCGGTGATATCAAAAATATTGTATCCATGTTATTTTTTGCAGCTTCAAGATATTCTTTCGATTCTTCAATTGACATATCTGGAAGAATGAACCCATCTATGCCTGCTTTTTTTGCATCTGAAATAAATTTTCCATATCCTTTGCGATATATGATGTTTGTATATGTCATCAACACTAACGGAACCTGTGTTTCTTTTCTAATTTTTTTTACAATGTTAAAAAATTTAGAAATATTGGTTCCTTTTTCAAGTGATACAGTACTAGCATTTTGAATAACTGGTCCATCTGCCAGAGGATCTGAAAATGGAAATCCCAATTCAATGATGTCTGTTCCCCCTTTTACTAAGCCTCTCACTGTAGAAATTGTAGCTTTTTCATTTGGAAATCCTAGCATAATGTATGATATCAGTGCTTTTTCCTTTTTTATTTTTAATTCCTCAAATTTTTCTTTGATTCTAGACATTTTCTAACCTAATTATCTTAAATTTTACATTAAATAAAAACTGTTTATTCTAAGAACAGTCCTCAATCAAATTATGCCATGTGGTACTACTTGGATGCTTTTTGATTTTCTATTACTTGGATTTATACTATCCATATTGGATCTATCTAAGTGATGTCTCTTCGTTGTAAAGTTTGTAATGCTAGTAAGAGCACAACTAAAGTAAATTCTAACCTGACTTGGGAGTGTTCAGTTTGCGGTAGCTTACTTGATCCTCAAGGCCGTATATCTTCTGCATAGTTCATTTTACAAAATTATTATTACAAAAATATGTGGACTGTTTGATGTTTTTCTTGTTGTTTTATCTAGCAGGTCTCTTGTAAGATCTTTCTTTAACTGTACCTAGTATTGCAGATGTGTTTTCAAACCTTCTGCCTACTTCCTCTTTATCTTTTTCAGATTTTTGTCCATCCTCAATTATGAACACTTTCTTAGCAACGGTTTTCTCTTTATCAGTATCTTTTTTATAAATAATATTGATCCCTGAAGGCATTTGACCTTCTTTTACAATTTTCTTTTTTTTGGGTTTATTGCCATCATTTTGTTTTTTTTGTGACCAACTAATGTTGTTTACATCCGACGATGAGGATTTTTCAATATTATAATCTCCTAACGACTTTGTCATAATTATCAGTGTTATCTCTAGTTAACAAATGTACTGAAAGCATTCAATTTTTGAAATTATCTAATTAACACTAAGATTGCAGATAATAATACGACCACCCCAAACCCTCCAATCATAGCAATTTTTGCATTATCCATTTTAATATACAATTAAAATGAACATTTTGGTAGTATTTTACTTCTTTTTGATATTATTCCTAGTGTCTAATTTTAATAAATTAGAACTTTTATTTTTGATCACACTTAATTATTTTAAATTTAATTAAATAGCATAGTGTCAAAATCTCTCATACTTGGAATGATAACTGCATTGGGAATTATTCTTTATGCCCTGACTATGAATCAGTAACATTTTATTTTTTGTATTGGAATAAAATTACCATGCATGAAACTGACAAGATTTTAGAAAAACTAAGTCATAAATCCAGTTAGTTTCTAGTGCCAAATAATTTATTCTAAATAATTCTTTAACTGTTTATTTTTTTCATATTTTTTTGATAATTGTTTTACACTCTTTCTAATTCACATTGATAACTTGTAATTTTATAATGATGTAATATGATTCTAGAATTAATATTTCATAATACTTTATTTGATGTTTTTCTATAGAATGGGTTAAATCTGATTAATGTTTAGTATACATATGAAAATTTCAAAAAACATATTGCAACTATTGCATGAACAAATTGGCATTGAAGCAAATGCTTCCAATTATTACCTGTATGTCTCATCCTGGTGTAAGGTAAACGGATATGATGGCGCATCATCATTCTTCCAAAATCACTCTACCGAAGAAAGAGCACACATGTTAAAAATAATTCAATATCTGAATGATCTAAAAATTGATACCGTGATACCTCAAATTCAAAAACCCTCCCAGAAAATGAAATCACTTGAGCAAGCATGTAAGATTTCACTAGACAATGAAAGAAAAGTTAGCCAAGCAATTCATAAAATAATCAATACAGCACAAAAAGAAAATGATCACAGAACTAACTTTTTCTTAGAGTGGTTTGTACATGAACAAATTGAAGAAGAGGACTTGTTTGAATCAATACTTCAAAAATTCGACGTTATAGGCAGGGATAAACTTGCCATACATGAAATTGACAAGATTTTAGAAAAACTAAGTCATAAATCCAGTTAGTTTCTAGTGCCAAATAATTTGTTTTAAATAATTCTTTAATTGTGCACGTTCTTCATATTTTCATTATGACTAAAGTTATTTTATTTGATATCGGGGGTGTTTTGATTAATTGGAAAGATGAGTGGCTATTTGAAGAAATATCTAAACAATTACAAATGCCATTTCAAAAAATAGAATCTAAATTCAATGCTAATCTTTGCAGTCTTTTTGAATCTAAAATTAACGAAAAAGAATTTTGGAATCTCGTTCTTGGATATGGTGATAAAATTGATCATAAAATAATTAGTAAAACATTTTTAAAAATGTCTAGCATAAATTATGATTTTCTAAATTTTGCTAAATCATTAAAGACTGATGAAAATCATATTGGTATTTTATCTAATTTAACACCTGATACTTCTACATGCATTCCGCACTCTTTGCTAAACGACTTTGATTATCTATTTTATTCAAATTCTTTAAAGATGTCAAAACCTCATGCCGAGATATATCAACATGTATGTGGCAAAATTCCTTCAAAGGATATTTTATTTATTGATGACAAACAGGAAAATTTAGACGCCGCAAAATTATTTGGCATGGAAACTATTTTATTCACTCTTCCCGATTTTTCTACTAAAATCATTCACAAAAAGATTTTAAATTTTTTAAAATAAATTTAATTTAAATTTTAAAAACTTGTTTCAAAAAAATATAATATGATCATAGATTCTTCTCTACTTTTAAAAAGATAAAAAACAAATAACTTCATGAGCGCTATGGAATCAAAACCTTGGGTTATCATCACTGTTTTTAAAGAAAATACAAACCCACAAGATATTGAAAGAATAGGTCCTCAAATACAAGGTATTGTGGATGACTGGCAAAGTACTGGTAACATTATGTGGTCAGGACCATTTAGTGACAATCTTACTGGAATGGCTGTTTTTGAGGCTACAAAAAATGATGCTGATAGTTTTTTCAAAAAATATGATGAAATTTGTTCTGGAATTTTAGAATATTCCATGTACGAATGGGATGCAATGCCTATCTTATCTGTCCTATCTAACAAATAGGATTTTTTATTTTTCTGCTAAAATGAATAACAAACTATGTCGAATTTGTGGTTGTGAGGTACGGGAACTTGATCTGTGTGCCACATGCCGTTTGAGTATTACATCTATTTGCAATTGTTGTAAAAATGTTGTAGATATACAAACTCATTCTAGTGGTGTATGTGATGTATGCAATGGCTTGTAAGGAAATTTGCCTTTCTCATAAGGCACAGACTAATGGTAGGGGCAGGTATTCCAATAATCAAAAACGATGTCAGACATGTGAGATATTTATCAAATGGGAAGGACTTTGGTGTCCTTGTTGCGGATACATGTTGAGGACACATCCCCGAAACAGCGTATCTAGAAAAAAATCTGAATCTGCAAAAAGCAGATACTAAAATTATTATTTCGTAACCCTATCATGATAACTTTGAATTATTAGAAGGCCCATTCGTTGAGGCCGGTGAACGATAACTCGTGGAAGAAACTGATGTAATGTTACGTGAAGAACTTTGCGGTATGACCAAATCTGGTGCTTCAGTTTCTAAGGCTAACTCATAAATTTATTCAATTGTGATTAAGGTGGATGCTGTTGAAGTGGCAGTTCCTGAATTTGACACTGTCGCTATAGTGATTGTTGCAGTTGCTGATTCAATTCTATTTGTATCCGGAAGTAAACTTGTAACAATTAAACCATTTTAGTTCAAAATAGTTTTTTTATTTATCTTAGCACTATCATAATTTTTTATTTTTAGTTATATTCAATGTTTTTTAAAATAAGATATGTCAGATTTTGCCAGACCTGCTATTGGTGTTAGCAAATGTCTAGAATTTGACATGTGCAGATATGACGGAAGCAGAATTAATAATAATTTTGTTAGAAACATGAAAGAACATGTGGATTTTATCACTGTCTGCCCTGAAGTTGGAATTGGTCTTGGTTCTCCAAGAAAGCCAATTAGATTAGTTACAATTGGGGGCGAAAAGAATCTCTACCAACCATCTTCTAAAAAAAATCTAACTGAAGATATGCATGACTTTACTAAAAAATTTGTTACATCCAATTCTAATCTTGATGGCTTTATCTTTAAACGAGATTCCCCTACTTGTGGGGTTACAGATGTCAGATTGTATCATAAACTAGGCACGGATGTTGGATATGGTAAGACATCTGGAATGTTTTCTGAAGGTGTATTGAAAGAATTCCCTAATCTTGTAAAGGAAGATGAAAAGAGATTAAACAATATTTCTATAAGAGAAACTTTTCTAACAAGGATATTTGTTTTAGCACATCTTAGAGAGTCATTAGAATTTAAAGAAATTAAAAAATTAAACCAATTCCATTCAAAAAACATGTTGTTATTTTTATGTCATGATGAAGAACTAACTGTTAAACTTGGATTAATTTTAAAAAGTAATGATGATTTTGAACTAATTGCTGATAACTACAAGAATATTGTTAATTCTATTTTATCATCCGTACCTAAAAAAAGTTCTATTATCAATACTTTTAATTATATTTTTACTCCCATCAGTTCTAAATTATCTTCATCTGAAAAATCTTATTATTTTTCTTTAATTGATGGATTTGATAATGACTTGATCTCTCAATCTGAAATTTCTACATTGTTGTATTCTTGGACATTAAGATATAATTTGAAAAGTATCGTTGATCAATCTTTGTTTAACCCATTCCCAAAAACTTTGTTATTAGATCTAATTGAATCAAAAAAAGAATATTCAATTTTATAATTTTTTCACCTTAGATCAAATAACGCAATTCGGATAAAACCTTGTAAGAATTATATTTTTAGCTGCAAGAATTTCATCGCTGTTTGCAATTTTTGCACAAAAAAAATTATACTTAATTACCACAATCCCCTAGTATTGTCATTAGGAACAAGTCCACCATTACCCCCTGAGTTTCATCACTCTAAAGGAAACCAAACGGGATTCTGCCCTGGGCTTGTTCGCTTTTTTAATTTATGAAATATCTATTCCAAGACGTCTTGCACATGCAATAGCTGCCTTACCATCATCTTCCGTAATTCCGAATTTCATTAATTGTTCAGTCCACTGGGTGCCCGTATTTCGAGTATTTTCTTTATAGTATTCTCTTAAAATCATGCCTACGCGGTCGTCTAATCGCTGTTTAGTTGCATCATTCATGCCTGCTTGCAAGATGGTAGAGTCTGACGTGGCAAGAATTTTGATAAATTCAACATCTTCCAAAGATAAATCAAACATCATATGCCTATCTGTTTTTTCAACAAATTCAGCGTTAAAGTTGGATCTGCCTTTCCCTTAGTTGCTTGCATTACTTTTCCTACTAGGTAGTTGATGGTTTGAATATTGGATTTTGCTTGTTCCACTGCTTGCGGTTCGTCGGAAATTATTTTTTCCACAATTTTTAATAACTCTGTTTCATCTGAAACATTTCCTAAATCCAATTCAGAAATTACCGCAGATACTGTTTTTCCTGTTTTTAAAATTTCATGCAATGCATTTTTAGATGAATTTCTAGACACAGTACCTGTTTGAATTGCATCTGCTAATTCTTTTAAATGAACTGCGGTAAGTTTTGACGTTTCACGTTTTTCTCTGGTATCTTCCAAACCCATTAGTTCTGTAGTGATGATGTTGGCAACTTCCTTTGCATTCAGTTCCGTATGTGCCTCTTCAAATAAATCTGAATAGAATTTATCTGACGACAAAACATCTGCAACTTGTGCTGATATGTTGTATTTTGATATGTATCGCTCTTTCTTAGAACTAATACTTTCAGGCATTTTTAATTTCAGTTCCTCTCGAATCTCGGGATTGATTTTTACCCATGGGATGTCGCCTTCAAGAAAATAGCGATAATCCAAATCTTCTTCTTTTGAACGTGAAGACACTGTGATCTTTCTCCTGTCGTCCCAATGACGTGTCTCTTGAGCTATTGGGATGTCTCTGTCGTGCAGACTCTCTTGCCTTGTTATTTCAAAATGTGATGCTTTTTCTAAATCATGAAATGATCCGATGTTTTTAATTTCAACTTTATTTCCCCCGTGTACTGATACATTTGCATCTGCCCTCATTGCTCCCTCTAGACTTGGGTCGGCCACGCCTAGATTTTTGAGCAAATCCGATAAAATATTGAGAAAATCACGAACTTCTCTAGGTGTTTCAAAATCAGGCTCAGTTACAATTTCCACTAAAGGCGTACCTGCACGATTATAGTCAACTAGCGTGATTTGATTTTTAGAAGAACTGCCTTCATAGATTATTCTTCCAGGATCTTCCTCTAGCTGAATCCTGGTAATTCTAATTTTTTTGTCCCCTATGGATATTGTACCCGTTCCACCTACACTGGTATCCCCGTAGATGTTTAATTGAGTAATTTGAAAATTTTTGGGCAAATCCGGATAAAAATAATTTTTTCTAAAAAATGCAATTTTTTCCGGAGTTGAGCAGTTTAATGCCATTGCAATCATCGTTGCCTTTTTTACAGCTTCTTGGTTTAATCGCGGTAAGCTGCCAGGTATTCCGGCACAAACAGGACAGATGTTTTCATTGGGTCCGAATTCCCTATAGTTTGCCTTGCATGAGCAAAATAGTTTACTTTGCAAGTTTGTTAATTGACAGTGAATTTCTAAACCTATTTTTGTCATATCGTAACCTCTGGAAGTGTAACTGTTTTCTCTAATGCATGCGCAGCTTGTAATAGCAATTTGTCATTCATGGAATTTGCCATAAGTTGAATTCCGATTGGAAGGCCATTTACAATTTTAAACGGAATTGATATTGCCGGTTTCCCCGTAAGATTTGCAGTAACCGTATTGATGTCAATTAGAAACAGAGATACAGGATCATCTATTTTTTCACCAATTTTAAATGGCAACACTGGCACAGTTGGTGCAATCAAAAGATCAAATTTCTTAAACGCCTCGTTGATTTCTTTTGTCAGTTTAGTTTTGACTTTCATAGCTTTCAGGAAATATTTTCCGGCATGACCTGCGGATGGTACGAACCCTCCGATTATCATTCTTCTTGTCACCTCCGGACCAAAATTCCTTCGTGCCTTTGAAATGTATGAATTAAACTCATACCCCTCAACTGGAAAATCATAACCGTATCTTAGATTATCGTATCTTGCAAGGTTACTTCCGGCCTCTGTAGCTGTAATTGTATAGTATGCTGCAACAGAGTATTTTACCATTTCAAGCGAGACCTCCTCGCAAACGGCTCCAAGTCCTTCCAGTTTTGAAATGGCCTCTTTTGTAGCCGTCAGTACTTCCGGATCAATACCGTCTCCCATCATATCTGTAATTATTCCAATTTTTTTGCCTTCAATTCCAGAATCAATATTTGCCAGATAGTCCTCATTGTTGTTGTTTACAGTAGTGTCGTCATTAGGATCAATACCTGCAATGAGATTTAGCATGAATGCGGAATCCTTTACAGTTCTGGTTAGAGGTCCTATTTGCTCAATACTGTTTGCATATGAGATTAATCCGTATCTGCTGATTAAACCATACGTCGGTTTGTATCCCACAGTTGAACAAAAACTTGCGGGGTTTCTAATGGATCCTCCTGTATCTGATCCTAACGATGCAACGCATTCAAATGAACTAACGGACACTGCACTTCCGCCTGAGGACCCTCCTGGAACGTATTCTGTATTCCAAGGATTCTTGCTTGGTCCGTATGCACTAAATTCAGTGGTTAGTCCCATTGCAAATTCGTCCATGTTTGCCTTTCCGATAAAAATTGCATCTTGTTTTTTTAATTTAGAAATTACAGTTGCATCATAGGGTGCAATAAAGTTTTCAAGCATTTTTGATGCACATGTGGTTTTAGTATTTTTGATGCACATGTTGTCTTTGATTGAAATTGGCATTCCGAAACAAGCTCCGACATCTTCGCCTGATTTAATTTTCTTATCTAATTCACGAGCTTGATCCAGTGCCTTGTCATTAATTGATAGAAGTGCATGCAGCTTATCCTCTACGCTGTCAATTCTTTCAAGGGTTTTTCCAATAAAATCCTCTACGGAAATATTTCCGTTTTTTGCTTCTTCGACAAATTCAAGGGCAGAAATTTTTAGATTCATCATGACATCTTTGGGGCGTGCACATAGGTTCCTTTGTAGTGATTCATTTTTTCAATCAACTTATCTTCAAATGGGATAAATTCATCTTTTCTTAAACTCTCAATTGAAATTTCAGGCATGGATATTTCTTCAGACTCGACACCTGCAGAATCTAGAATGTCAAAATAACTGATCATTTTTTTTACTTTATCCAAATACTCGCTGTGATCATCTATGTCTATTTTCATTAATTTTGAAACATTTTCAATTTCTTCAACGGTAACCATTCTCTATACTTCTCTACAGTTAATCTATCAATCTTCCTAAAAAATGTAGGCGTAAAATGACCTGATCTTGGTTTTGGGTATCAAAATAGAGCAAGAACCGGTAATTATGTTGAATCTGTTTTGGCTGTTTTTCTAAATCCCTTTATGCATGTTTTCAGTTATGTATTGGATGGTTCTAATACTAATTGCAATTGTAGTGGGGATTCTGGTGGTGGCAGTTTTGATAATTAAGGCAACCAAGACCCCATCTCAGGACATAGTGGGTATGAACATAACCTGCAAAAAATGTGGAACACAAACAAATGGATTAGCGTGTCCAAAATGTAAAAATAAATCTCAATCCTTTGGCGTTTGAAGAATCAATAAACCCATTAAATCAAAACCTACAAAGTTAAAAAAATAGAATTGGCATGATCATTGTTAAATATTATTTGTTCTTAAGAGAACTAACAAGAAATCACCATCTCTGCGTCGTAGAATGATGATTAAGGAAGACGATTCATGTTAGGACTCATTCACGTTCAATGTTTTCCCATCTTTTCTTGTTGTTTTAAAATTTAGAAATAACGAGATGTTTCAATATCGTCTGTGCGTAATTTATCGTCTATATGATGGCTTGAGCCACAAGGTAGGAGCAATAATCCCGAAAGATGCGTTAGTTTGAATTATCGCAGCCCAGCATTACCCATGGCAATACTATGATTTGACAAATTTCCATAAATAAAAAAAACAATGAAAAAATTGATTTTATGGGTAATTTTGGTTATAGAAAATTTGTGCCTAGATTAACATGAATTCCAGTTCGGTTCAAATCCCCTTTCTTTTCATGTTCCTTTGTAATCTTGGCTTGATTTCTATTTTAAAATTTCCATAAATAAAAAAAACAATGAAAAAATTGATTAGCAGATCAAAATTTATCCTAATAATTTAACAATCAGTATTTTCTATTTCAGTACCTAATGCATCTGCGATTACATTTGCCCAATTAAATGCCGCAACAACTGCGGTAATTTCCACAACTTGTTTATCGTCATATCCAGAATCTTTTAAAATTTTATGATCATCGGACGTGATTTTATTTGCAGAATCATTAATTTTCAATGCATAGTTTAATGCAGATTTTTCCTTGTCTGAAAAACTTTCAAAATTACCTTTAAGATCAATGATTTTTTCTTCTGTAAAACCCATCAATTGTAATAACGTTCCATGAGCTTTTGTACAATACTCACACGAATTTGCATTTGAAACTACCAGTGCAATAGACTCTTTCAGTATTCTTGGAATGGATGATTCCCGAAGTAAGATGATCTTTACCCCGTCCCAAAACCATCTGGCAATCTGTGGATCAATACTAGTTGTTTTTAAAATATTTGGTATTTTGCCAATTTTTAATTCATCGTTGATTTCTTTATACAATGATAAAATTTTAGGATTTGATTCATCACCTTCTTTCACAAACGGCATACATTTCTAAAATTTGAATCCATTATATGCACATTATGGATGGAATAGACCGTAGTACAGGTTAGTTACAAAAACCGTATGAGACAGTTGCCTACTGCATGGAATGGATCTGATGTTATTGTCTAGGTCATGGGGTAATGATTGGTATCTGAGAAACATTAAACCGTCTAATCTCTAACATTACTCAACGTGAACCGCCTGTTTTACTGTCAAAAATGTGAAAGAAATGTCAAGGTAGCAGTTCTTGAAATACTTGGCAAGGAAACTTGCATTGAAAAGACAGGCGATGAGACCAAAGTTAGACGTTGGAAACAGTATGGAAAAGTGATGGTATTGACACACAAACGCCATTCTGGAATAATGGGACTTTTTAAGAAAAAAATTAACTATGGATTAGTTTGCACCAATTCAAAAATTCAATTCAAAATGGTAATTGATTCAGCTAGCAGTGAACCGTTCACTACAATGTCACAAAAAGAAGCAGATGAATGGGACGATAGACAAGATCAACTACGAGAATGATCTTTGAAGTGTACGGGACACTTTTGTTACATTGACAATTCTTTGAGATAATCTATTCCCTTTCTTCTGCTACTTTGACTTTAGCAAAACACTGTTCTGCTTCTTCATGCCTTCCTAATTTCTTTAATGCAAAACTTTTCCAAGTCCAAAACTCAGGATTTGTACCGTCTATGCTAATTGCTTCGTCAAAACACTCAAGGGTTTCTTCATATCTTCCGAGGTGAGAT
>Ga0233427_10003068_pt1 | contig 14976 bp, 13 predicted proteins | sample SI_118_April2016_5_FD_179885 | JGI IMG/M metagenome (GOLD analysis project Ga0233427, IMG submission 179885) | Seawater microbial communities from Saanich Inlet, British Columbia, Canada - SI_118_April2016_100_MG | ecosystem: Environmental > Aquatic > Marine > Inlet | place: Canada: British...
TGCCAAGGAGTCCTGGGTAAAAGGCCATTCGGGATATTTCCCGTCTTCTCCGCCTGACACCAGCCAAAACTCAGAGTCGCCACCCTGTGTGACCTTGTGCAGAACAAAGGCATTTTGCCATGGGTCTTGCGGCACCACGATATCGCTAGGCAGTAGCTTGGAAAGCAAATGCATGCGCTCGGTACTGAAAAAACTTGGCGGGGCGCCAGGACCGAGATAGTAGCTCTCGAGCTGCTCGGCATTAAAATATTCAAGCTGTTCGAGTCCCACATGAATTTGCGCTGACAAATAGGCTAGACTATCTAAACACATACGCTCTTTTGCTCGAGCGACTTCAGAGCGCAATGTGCTTACAATAAGTACGGCCACCAGAACTAGTACGGCGACTGTCCAAATGAGTTCGACGCGTCCGAGCCCATGCTGTTTTCTTGTCATTAGATTAAGTGAGTTTTAACGAAGATCAATTACACCGTTTGTTTGCTGAACGATTTCAGCCGCGGGCCGACATGCTTGGCCCCGGTGATGATTGTGCTATTTTAATCAATCCACCGCAGCAGTTCTGCATTTCTTGCGACCAACTCATCGCCGGAGTGCACTTCGATGTGCATGCTAGTGCCCGGCAAATTGCCGAAAAATTAATTGGCCGTAGCCTGAGTGATTTAGCTGCAGCGGGCGCTAGCCCGTATTCTTGCACGTTGACTTGTGCTTTCCCAGAAGACTATAGTAACGAACAATCTTTTGAATTGTGTAACGAGCTCATCAGCGCCGCCGCGCAGTATCAGCTAGCTATTATTGGCGGCGACTGCTCGTCAGCTAAGCAGTTGGTTTTGAGTTGCACCGTGATGGGTCGTGCCAATGGCAAGGTCCCCGGACGAAATGGCGCAAAAGTAGGCGGGCAAATATATGTGTCGCGTGCGCTTGGCGGTGCTGTGGATTCGGGTCGTCATTTGTCGCCTACTCCTGAGCTAGCACTCGGGAAGTTGTTAGTCGAGAAATGTAGTCTGCAGGCGATGATCGATTTGTCGGATGGCCTTGATAATGATTTGCGCCGCATCTTACGCGCTAGCAATGTCGGTGCAAGAGTCGATGTCGATTTGTTACCACTGAATACGGGTTGTGATTGGCAACAAGCAGTGAGCGAAGGCGAAGACTATGGCCTATTGATTGTGCTAGACGAAGCGGTCGCTTTGACTATTGACGATGTCCTGAAAGAAGATTCCCACAGGCTCTACCGTGTCGGAGAAATCACAGCGTCGCCAACGCTTGACTACCAGCAAAATTCGAATTCAGTCACTCTCGATAAAAAACCATTTAGTTATTCATGAAAGAGTTTCTCGCGTCGCTATCTGCCGCAAAGCTAAGCATCGGTGTCGCATCGGCTGAGCAGCTAGAAGAATGTGCCCAACGACTTGCGCCTATGTTGCGCGGTGGTGATTTCGTGGGCTTGGTCGGCGACCTCGGTGCGGGGAAGACCACGTGGTGTCGTGGTTTAGGTGTCGGCCTGAACGCCACCACGCCTTTACGTTCGCCGAGCTATCTACTCATGCACGAGGTTGAGGCAGATATCCCGATTCTACACATCGACGCTTATTTTGAGCACCGCCTTGACAGCCTTCTCGCGGATGGCGACTGCGAGCGCTTCACTAAAGACGTACTGCTACTCGTAGAATGGGCGAATCACGTTAGCCACTGGTGGCCTAAAAATGGGCTTTACCTGGGGCTAGAGCACAATTCGGAGGGCACGCGCACGCTATCGGTGCATAGTATTGGTGAGAGGGGGGCTGAATTGGCTGATCAGTACAGCCAATCGTTAAAAAACCTTATTTCTTTCGAACCGTTAAGCGATTAGGGGCGTTGTACCTAAGTCAAGTCATGACCAAGCCATCTGAAGATTTGCTAACTCGCTTTAATCAAGGCGACGCCGCAGCTTTCGCTGAGTTGGTCGAACTTTTTGGCCCGCGCCTCAAAGGTTTCTTTTTGCGCAAAGGCGTTCAAGTTTCAACTGCCGAAGATCTTAGTCAACATGTTTTCATTCGCCTCTACAATTCTGCTTCGCGCTACCAAGCGCGAGGGCGTTTTGACTCGTTTTGTTTTCAAGTTGCGCACAACATTTTTCTCGACCACTGCCGTTCTAAAAAAGTTACTCTTCATGGCGATGACATCCCTGAGCAGAGTGATGAGCGCGCGCAAGCTAGCGAGCAGGTTGAAGCCAGCGACCGCGACCAGATCTTACGCAAGGTCTTGGCAGAGCAAGATGACGAAACGCAGCAACTCCTTGAACTGGCCGTTTTGCAGAAACTCGCTTACGCAGATGTTGCGACCATACTCGACATTCCTGTCGGTACCGTCAAATCTCGAGTCTATTACGCTTTGCGTCGCATGCGTGGTCAATTCAAAAAATACGAGCAAGATTTATAGATGAATAACCCCTCCGACTCACAGTTAGACGACTTTGCTCAGTTGCTACAGCAGGCTCACCCTGAGCCGCCGATGTCTGACGACTTCGACCAACAGCTATTCGCTAAGCTAGAATCGTCACCACCGCTGCGCAATGTCTTCCAGCAATCGCGCTTCATGCGTGTCGCGGCGTCATTGCTGTTGATATCTGTGCTGGGTGTACCTGCCGCTGCTTTTATGGGAATTCTTCCGGGTACTTCACCGAAGCCTCCCGTGTTGCTGTTCATGCCCGCGCCGAATATCGATGACATAGGTATTGAATTATCCGCAGTCGATCCAGAGGTGGTGGTAATCCCACCTGTTGACGAATATATTAACGATCCCTCGTATCAGCAAAAGGTCACTGCGATAAACCAGCACAACAGCTTTCGCGTGCTCATTCAATTATTACCGGATGAAATCGAGGCCTGTATTCTTGACTTCATTAGCAAGATGAATAAGCTTCTCAGATAGTTGATTAATTAGCTAATAGCATCAGCGTTTGTGCGTAAAATGGTGCACAATGAAATACTTGATAGCCACATTAACGATATCAGTGATTTGCTTGTCGAGTGCCGTAGGCCAGCAGCCACAGCAGTTACAGGTGGATTTAAGCCTCGAAGACGCAATCCGACTCAGTCAAGAGAACGGGTCGCAGGTGGCGCAAGCCCGTCTGCAGTCGATGATTTCTAAGGGCGCGATTACCTCGGCTGATGGCGATTTCGACCCGGTGTTCTTTTCTAGCTTGAACTATGACTTCAATGAGTCAGCAACATCAGGTTACTTTGCCGAATTTTACCCCAACTCCATTTCTCGTAGTTATTCTGCTAGCCAGGGCCTCCGTTCAAATTTACGTAGTGGTGGTAATGTCGAGTTCAGAATTAATGAAGGTTACGACAACGAGAGTTTCCTCGATGACACGCAGGCGAACACCTCACTGTCGTTGTCGTTTACGCAGCCTTTGTTGCGCGGAGCATTCAGCATGGTTGCCACTGCCAATGAACGTAAGGCACATATCACTCACGATAGCGACCTGCTATCCGTCACCCAAGCTAGCGTGGACGGCGTGCAATCAGTGGTTGACGCCTACTGGAATTTATCTTTTGCCTTAGCCGACCTCGAAGTTAAGAAGCAATCTTTGCTTTTGGCCGAGAATCTACGTGACATTACAGTAGCTAAGTATGACGTTGGTGCGGTCGCCAAAGTCGAAGTCACTCAAACACGTGCCGACATTGCCTCGCGGCAAGACGCGGTATTAATTGCGCAGAACTCCGTCACCACTAATCACGATGCTTTGCGCCGCCTTATTTCGGCTTTCGACAACCAAGATGATTGGCAAATTGATTTCAATCTAGTGTCGGAAGTACCGCCAGCTACTGCCGTAGTTAACGATTGGAACACTTTGTGGGATCAAGCCCTTGAAAACAGAAGTGACATCCAAAAGTTACAATTGGATGTCGATTCCGCGCAAATCGATTTCGATGTGGCCCAATCAAACATGAGCCCCAAGCTCGACTTCAATGCCACGGGAACGTATTCTGCTCAAGATAATCAAGTAGGGTCTTCCTTGGATAGGCTGTTCGATCGCGATTCCCCTGGTTACACTTTCGGTTTAGTTTTCGAACTACCGATTTCTAATAGTCAGTATGTCGGCGCCAAGATTCAAGCAAATAACAGGTTGTTACTTGCGAAAAGAATATTGCGTGACCAAAGCACAGATTTGGCGCAACAAATTCGCCAGGCTTTACATGACGTCAACTATTATTCCGAGCGCGTAACGGTAACGGCACACGCCTCTAATATGGCCCAGCTCAAACTCGAGTCCGAGCAGCTACGCTTAAGAGAGGGGGCTTCAACGAATTACCAAGTTTTGCAGTTCCAGGCAGACTTAGCCGTCGCTCAGTCGCAGCAGTTGCAAACGCAAACTGAATATGCCAAGGCTTCGGTGAAGCTTGATACTGTGCAAGGTAACGTACCTACGTTTTAATTGCTGACAGTAGTGCCGCGATGGCATGTAAATCGCTAATCGTGCTTAATTGGCCGCATTGCTTACGCAACTGTGGGGCACCATTTAAGCCATGAAAGAAATCAGCAGCAAGGCGGCGCATCACGCGCATGCCACGCTGTTCACCGTATAGCTCCGCAACACCGCTACCAAGCTCGATCAATAATTCTGCTCTAGCAGCAGCATCCGGAGTTTCTGGGATAGCAATGCCAGAAAAGTGGCAACGAATCTGCTCAAACAACCAAGGCTTGCCCATCGCGCCACGCCCAACAGCTATACCATTTACTCCGGTATCGGCCATCGCCTGCGCACTCTCAATATCGATGACATCACCATTGCCAATTACGGGGATGTCAACAGCTTGAGCCACAAGCTTTATCAATTCAAGGTCACTGCGCCCAGTGTATTTTTGCTCGCGAGTACGACCGTGCACGGTAATTGCGACAGCGCCAGCCTTTTGCATTAGCGCTGAGAACTCAGGAGCATTTTTGTCATTGTCATGCCATCCTGCGCGAATTTTAACGGTAACGGGGATAGTCGCCGCCTCGGTCATCGCCGAGACACAATCAAAGGCCAGCTGCGGCTCTAGAAGCAGGGCGGAGCCACCACCACCGCCAGTAATCTTTGGCACCGGACAACCGACATTTAAGTCAACGATATCAAAGCCACGCTGTTGCACCGATTCGACTGCCATGGCCAAAGTTTCCGGGTCTGCGCCAAAGATTTGCGCCGCTACTGGAGTCTCATTTATAGCTTTTGCCAAGTAGCCGAGGCTTTTAGTATCGTTGTGGCGCAAGGCCATTGACGACACCATTTCGGTGGTCGTTAGCTCAGCACCAAATTTGCGGCACAATGCTCGGTAAGCCAAGTTTGTATTTCCAGCCATTGGTGCTAAACTTAGGCCCAAGTCAAACTTGTGCTCACCAATGCTGTAACCGAGGCTATGTGCGCGAGGTAGATTAGAATCCATGAAGGCCACATTTTACTTTAAATCTCTGCTCTATGCTGTCACAGTCTTTCCGTTGTTGGGTTGTTCGCAGCCAGATGATGGGGTGGGCTATGAGGCCAGCCTCAGTGAGGTGTTCCCTGCGCCGACTAAAGTCGTTCCAACTTATGTCGAAGTAGATGACATTCAGCTGATTGAACGCTATATAAGCCATGTTCATGTCGGCACTAAAGACCATCACCGTTTTGCGGTGCAACGCTTACTAGAAAACAAGGGCAGTGCAGACAGGGTAGCGGCCGAGCTCAGAGACCTAACCACGGACCGATTTACCATAGGCGCCGTAGTATCGTTATGTCAAGTTCTTGGTGATGTCGGCGATGCGAAACATGCGGCAGCGATTCTGCCGTTTACCGCAACTATCTTTCCACCGATAGTCCGAACCGCGGCCTTTCAAGCACTCGCTAATATCGCTCCTGCCGACTACGGAGATCTATTGATCACTGCCTTTGCCGAGCAAAAGGATTCCTCGCCGCGTAATGCTTGCCTGAATGCACTATCACAAGGCGGAAGCGAACAAGGTCTTGACTTCATTGCTAAACTTGTTGAAGAATGGTTAGAGCAAGGCGAAACAGCTTTGCAGAGTTCGTGGAACGCATTGTTGTTGAATAGCAATCCACGTTTGCAACAGGTCTTGACAGAATTACAGCCGCGACTGTCACCCTTTCTGGCGCTGCAATCCTTTGGCGTGCGCATCAGTCTTGGCGAGCGCGATATTCACGACCAAATCAAAGTCTATCTTGATGCCGAGAAATACAAGTCGGGCGGCACTCGCAGTCTGGCGGTGCAATTGCTGGGCGAATTGCAACAATGGGATTTGGTGATGGGTCTAGCCCCAGCCAACAACGAGAAACTCGATCTAGCAATCATAGGCTTGCTTAGCCGCGACGATGCTCCGGAAAGCGCGGTCCAAATTCTTGATATTTATACCCAGCAAGAGTCGCAGACCCTACAGCGCAAATCGTTGATGCAGATGGTTAAACTCGGCAAAACGTCATACCTCGATTCGTATTTGCTCGAACTTGACGAGTATCCACATACTTCAGGTTCGCTGCTTGCTTTAAGCCTGCTCACGGATATGCAAGGCTTGCCCGAGCATGTCGTGGATGTGATGATTCGCCGTTGGCCATATTGTGACGACGTTAATCATCGCTTGTCTCTGGTGAGGGCGTTGGTTCGAACGGGGTACCCAAGTGCTACCGACTTCCTTGGTGAAAAACTGTTGAACAGCAATACTGATCCAATGGTAACCAAGTTTGTCTCTGAGGTGTTGGGCAACTCCGGCCCCGAGTCCACGCAATGGTTCTTGAAGTTGTGGGCGCAGCAGCAAGATTTCGCTACGGCGCGCATGGTGCTCTTAGCGCTAACGCGTTACCCTCAAATGACCGAAGTACAAGAGTTGTTGGTTGCTACAGCGCAATCGTCGACCGTTGATCCGATGACGCGCCGATTTGTCTTGGAATTGCTACATAAGGTGTATCCGAGACAAACACGCTTATGGTTCTCAGAATGGCGCAAGGAAGAGAGTCACTCCGGAGTCCGAGCTTTTTACAATCGTTTCTTGAATGATTATTACTAAAAAGTATTACTCAATAGTAAAACTTTTTGCCAGAGTTGTCGTAAGTACAACCACGCCTATGCTGACCAATGCCAACCAATGATTGCTGCTATGTTCACTTGCTAGCAAACACAAACCTAGGACTACCGGAGCCATGCACAGGCTGCTTCTCGTTTGTGCTTGAACGACCTCTTGAGACCAATATTGCCCACGACAGGCCCAGGCATGGCGTCCGGTAAATACGGCAAAGCCTAGCAAGCATACAACCAAAATAGAGCTGTAGGAATCGGCAGCAAGTAGTAAGAACGGAGCCAAACATGCCATGCCGACAAAGGATAATCCGCGCATCCCTGCAATGCCTTCTTCTTCGTGTTGTGCCATTCTGGACAAGAATAGGAAATACAAGGCATAACACATAATATTTGTGTAGGCGATGTCATCAAGCGCTTGCGCGGGACCGAGGAGAGCTGCTGCGCCAAATATGAGACTGAATGAGCGAGCAGTCGCAAGTAAGGCGGGTCCTAGATGTTTGCGTAAAGCTGGCGGTGAAAAGTTGTAAATTAATACCGTGCCAATCAAATAAAGACTTAGATTAAAAACCCTCTCTACGTACTGGTGGCAGATGCCTGCAGCGGCGCAATACATTAACAACCCAACAAGCAGTGCTGTACGCCGGCTTATTTCCTTGCGAACTAATGGACGCTTACGCTGCGCCGCGATGTCGATCTTTAGGTCAGCAACGTCATTGAGAATCATGCTGCCGTGATAAATTAAAGCCACGGCGACAAATGCTAGCCATGGCCAATCGGCCAGAGAGCCAGTCGCTAGTAAAATTCCGACGGTGAAGTCCCAGACAATTGTTGGTAGTAGGGCAATGCGAGCGAGTCTGAGCCAATTCATAATCTATTGCAGCAAGCGCTGGATGTCGTTTGATGTCACAAATACCAGCAAGCTGAGGACGAGTACCACACCAATTATCTGGAAAACATTTTGCACAGCGACACTAACTTTGCGCCCGGAAACGATCTCATACAACGCGAATAGAATGTGTCCGCCATCTAGAGCGGGTATCGGTATGAAATTGAGTACTCCGAGGTTCACCGAAATCAGGCACAAGAAGAAAAACAAGGACACCAATCCTTGCGAGGCAAAAGAATTCGTCATGACACCAATACTGATGATGCCACCCATGTTTTTAGAGGCCACTTCGCCAGTAAACAAGCGCTTCGCTGTAGTCGCAACTTCGCTAATCATTGCTTTAGCCTCGCGGAAGCCGAGACTAATGGCGCGCAATGGTTGTCGCGCAATAACTGTTGTCGATTTTGTCATCAACATTAGTCCAAAATCTAATTGCGGAATAGCTGCTGGGGTCACCCCAATCTCCGTTGGTTCATTCGAACCGTTTTGCAGCACGATGAAGTTAATGCTATGTCCTTCAGTGTTGCTGCTAATTACCGAGCGCAAGTCACTCATCTTTTGAATCGCGACATCGTTAGCGCGCAAAATACTGCACCCTGTACGTAAGCCAGCTGCAAAGGCAGCCGATTGCGGATGCACATAAAAAGCCATGTCATCATTGGTGACTAAGGCTAAGTCTTGAAGTAACTGATGAGCGGTTGTCGGCGGTACCCGGACTTGTCGCATATCGTTTTGCGTATCGACAACGCTGAGCGTTAAAGTTTCAGATTTCGCAAGCGAGATGGCTTCAAGCAAATCAGATTGCTTGCTAAGCGGATGATCATTGATGGCAACAATTCTGTCGCCGGGCACAAGGGTCTCTGAGAAAATACCGCGCGCTACTGAAACTTGTTGCGCGAGAACGGTGACTCCTAGCTGAGCAGGTGCAGCAAGAGTGCGGTTCACATAATCACTAGACTCAAAAGTAAAATCACGCCGTTGATTGTTGGTGTTAAGTCCGCTTAAAACGAAATTGCTGCGCCCGTCGCCCAAACTCAATAAAGCAAGTTGGCTACCGAGGGCATTACTGATCTCGAGACCATTAATCGCCACCAGCTGTGAGTACTCGCCCATTGCTTTGGCGATGTCGCTATCTGGAGCGAGGCTTAAATCGTAAGCAGGAGCAATGCCGATAGTTGAAAATCCTTTTTCTTCATCGAATAGGGGCTGCAGCTTTAAGTTGACGCGTTCACCGTCACGCATGACAACGATGTCAAGCGACGTGTCGCGTTCCGCTAGAGCGATACCCGAGCTAATGTGGCGAAAGCCATGCACTTCACGCTCGTTGATAGACAGGACTACATCGTCCGGCAGCATTCCTGCGCTCCATGCTGGACTGTCAGGTGACACCGCACCGACGGTCGGGGATACAAAAGGCACGCCGACAAAGAACAACACTGGAATAATCAAAAAGGCAAACAAGAAATTCGCCATGATGCCGCCGGCATAGAACAACAAACGTTGCTTGGCGCTTGCATAGAACAAATCTCCGGGACGCGGAGGCCTCGAAGGGTCGTCGCCAGACACTTGCACGTATCCACCAAGAGGCAGTAACGAAACACGGAAGTCGGTACCATTGCGCTGCCATCCAAATAATCTTGGGCCGAAGCCTATGGCGAAAACTTTAACGCGAATGCCGACAGCGCGGGCCGCGAAGTAGTGGCCGCCTTCGTGAATGACTAGCAGCAAACCAATGCCGAAAATAGTTAGAATTACGGACATGTTTAAGACAGTTGAAGTTGGCAGTATTCGCGGCTACGAAGATCAGCGGCTAAAATATCGCTGATAGTATCGCACTTATTAGTGCAACAATTATTAAGTGCGTCAGCGCAAAGTTCAGTGATCTCTCCAAATGAGATATCGCCTGCAATGAAAGATGCGACTGCGATTTCGTCGGCAGCATTAAGTACGGCACCTGCATCGTTGCCAAGTGAAATCGCTTGCTGTGCCAGTGCTAAGGCAGGGTAACGTTCGCTATCGGGTAGATCTAAACTAAGCTCAGAGAACAGCTCGATATCAAAGCCGTTAAGTTTAGATTGCGTGCGGGTAGGGTAATGCAAAGCATAGTGCAACGGAAAGCCCATGTCGGGTGGACCCAGTTGCGCAATGATCGAGCCATCAAGAAATTCAACCATCGAATGAATCACGGATTGGCGATGAATCAACACTTTGATTTGCTCGGCGCTCACTCCGAACAGGCAGTGTGCTTCGATGATCTCAAAAGCTTTATTCATCATCGTCGCTGAATCAATGGTGATGCGCGGTCCCATATCCCAGTTTGGGTGAGCCAAGGCTTGAGCGGTCGTGGCCGTCGCCAAATCGGCTATTGGCATGTCACGCAGCGCGCCGCCAGATGCGGTGAGTAGCAGTTGCTTGATAGGGGCTTTTTCGCCAACTAAGCACTGGAAAATAGCTGAATGTTCGGAGTCGACCGGCACGATGGTCGCGGAATTACTGGCAGCTAAGGACATCAGAATGGAGCCGGCCATCACCAGTGACTCTTTGTTGGCCAGCGCCAGGTCACAGCCAGCAGCAAGGACGGCTTCGCTGTAAGGAAGTCCAGCGGCGCCGACGACAGCATTTAAGCAGATGTCATAGTGGCCGCTGCGCAAGGTGTCTAGCAGTCGCTGATGGTCGTCCGCGTCAGAAGTCAGATATTGTGGAGTACTGGCGTCAACTAAATCACTTAGCTGCTGCTGTTGACTATGTGCAGACACTGCGCAAATCTGCCATTCAACAGGCGATTCTTTGATTATTTCCAGAGCGCGAACACCTACGGTGCCGGTGGCTCCTAGAATGATTATTCGACGCGGAGAGCTAGTCATTAGACCTAAATATCATACGCGCGCTCCGTTAGAATAAAAGTCGTGAATGACTCAACATCACCTTCATCTTCCTCATTGAGTTACAGTGACGCAGGCGTGGATATCGCCGCAGCAGAATCTGCACTCGATGCTTCAAAGAATGCCATCCGCGCCACTCATGGCGAGCGTGTCCTCGCCGATATCGGTAGCTTTGGCGGTTTGTTCAACGCTAGTGGTTTGGGCAAAGACCCTGTGCTAGTGGCTACCGCCGATGGCGTAGGTACCAAAATTCGTATTGCTGCGGCCGTCAAAAAGTTTGACACAGTAGGGCGTTGCTTAGTGCAACATTGCATTAACGATGCTTTGGTGCAAGGCGCCGAACCGCTGTTCTTCTTGGATTACATTGGTACCGGTAAGCTTGATCCAGAAATGGTTGCTACGGCAATAACGGGTGTCGCAACTGCGTGTGGCGATCATGGTGTTGCATTGCTTGGTGGCGAAACTGCTGAGATGCCTGGGGTTTACCCCGACGACGAGTTTGATTTAGTCGGCACTTTGGTTGGTGTAGTTGAGCGCGATTTAATTATTGATGGCTCTAACGTCAAAGTGGGTGACAAGCTGATAGGTTTACCTTCAGTAGGTCTTCACACTAATGGCTATTCTTTGGCGCGCCGCATCGTTGAAGAGCGTATGCAAATCAGTTACACCGACACTTTCCCAGGCGATACTCGCAGTGCAGCAGACATACTCCTCGATCCCCATCTGTGTTATCTAGAGAGTTTGCGACCATACCTGCCGAATAAAGCGGTTCATGCGTTGGCGCATATCACTGGCGGCGGAGTTCCTGGAAACTTGCCACGCGTGTTAAATGGCTTAGGCGCAGCGGTGTCTCGCGAAGCCGTACCCAAGCAAAATGTGTTTACGCAACTCTGTGAATACGGCAACGTCGAGCGTGACGAATCATGGAAAGCCTTTAACATGGGCGTTGGCATGATCCTAGTCGTCGATGCTGATGAGGCCGACGCCATCTATCAAGACTTAGATTCGCGTGGTGAAAAGCCCTTCATGATGGGTGAAATTCGTGACTGCCAAGGTGTCGAATGGTTGGACTAACCGTCCTGCTACCGTTACTGGCATTTTGCATTGCACCAACGCAAGATAGCGAGAGCCTGCAAGCAACACACGCCTCGCGTCTCGAAATGCTGCTCGATAGCCCGCGTGCTGACAGTTACTGGCGCAACACCGTCTTTCAGTCGGTGACACGCCTCGAGCATCATCACCCACAGCTCAGTTCGCGCGCCTGGCAGGCACTTAATCTACCGGCTAGTGATACCTCAGTTTCCAATACTTTAGTGTTCTCGCGGCGTAACCAACGGCCTTTGCCCTTACTAGATAACTGCGAGGCAGCAGACTCTAGATTGGAACGCGCGCTTGCACTTTGGGGCGACTTGCAGTTGGTCGAATGCCAACAATTGATGATGTCTGCAGCTATCACTTATGCCGATGACACTCGCTTCGTCAACAACTTAGCGTGGCTGTCGATGAAGGCTCCAGCGCAACTTTCTGCCACTAGTGGCACTCGAGAACTTTGCCAAGCAGTTCTCGCCTTCCGGTCTCCGCTCCCTTAAGCTAATATTATGCGAATTTGTACTCTACTGTTTTTCGTTTTCTCTAGTTTTGCCTTTGCCCAAGGTGAGCCAGAGCTAAAGTCCTCAGACCTCAAAAAGATTTCTAAATACACTGGTGACTGGATTGACGCTAAGATTGACGGCGATTCGTCAAAATTGTCAGACGCAATAATGTCCCTGGAAGAGCAGGTCGTGAAAATGGCGAAATCGTCAAAAGGTCGCAACCCTTTGTCATACGTTTACGACTGGGAAATAGCTCTGCACCAAGAGCGTAAATACGCGACCTCGGGCTCCACTGTCAAAAAAGGCCGCGTAGCCAACGTCGCTCTTGCACGTGCTCCATACAGCGTTTGGCTACCGAAAAAGTACAATCCGAAAAAATCGAGTTACCCATGCGTAGTCTTACTTGGCGCCACGGCCGCGTCAGTGATTGAATCTTTGCCAGTCGAGGTCCTAGAGAGTATGATTATTCTAGCGCCAGACATATCCTCACTGTCTGAAGATTTGGCTTTAACAATGGAGACGCTGATCAGTCTTATTATCCCTGTCAGTGAGGCCTCTAAGGCTTACCACCTCGATCGTATGCGCTTGTTCATGGTAGGAACCGACGAACTTGGTTCAGTAATCGCAGCGCAGTGGGGCGCGGTCATGCCTCACCTGTTCGCCGGAGTAACGAGTACCACAGATGTCACGGGTAAAATCGTAGGTAGCAAAAACCTGGAATTGGTTGCTAATACGGTAATGGCCTCGGCGAATGATGCTGTTACTTGGTGTTCTATTCAAGCACGCACCAATCCCTATCCTTTAAGCTTTGAATTTGAAATTCCATGGCCGCAGCAAAGCCGTGTATTCTGGGTTCATCCGGTCAAGTCGGATTCTTTTGAAGGGGAGCTGGCAAATATTAAAGTTAGCGTCGACCGTGATTCGAACACGATATCTATTGATTCGACTAGTGTAGAGCGCGTCAAGCTTTATCTAAACGATGCGATTGTCGATCTGGATAAGCCCGTTATTATCGTGCGCAACGGCATCGACTATACCTACCAGCCAAGTCGTTCTGTTGGCACGATGCTGGAAGTGTTCGCTAGTTCTTTAGATGGGGCTGTCTTCCCAGCCACTATTCAAGAGGTAGATATTCCTCAAGCTGAGAAAACACAAGAATAGTATGACCGTGTGGATCGCACTGCTCGGCGGATTCTCGGTGCTTGTCATTGAAATCCTCGGTGTGCATTTGCTTGCGCCATGGTTCGGCAGCTCGACCATCATCTGGAGTCAGCAAATAGCCATCATATTATTAGCGATGGCGGTGGGCGCATGGTTTGGTGGTAATGTGGCGCGCAAGCAGGCTGATTTGCATTCTAAGCTGTCAAAAGTGCTTGCTGTTGCAGCAGCGTTTTTTATATTATTGGCATACGGTGTCGATTATTTCGCAGCGAAAATTTTACCAACACACCTTAGCTTAGACCAAGTTGCGGGTCTTTTTCAGGTAGGCAGCTTTACCGCGGCGATTATCTTTTTTGCGCCACCCGTTTTCTTCTTGTCGTGGGTGACGCCTATCCTGGTAGAACTGCGTGTTGCTGATGGTAGTAGCGCAGGTCAAGCATCCGGCAGACTAGGCGCGATCGCTACAGCGGGTTCCTTGGCAGGTATTTACTTTTCGACGTTCATTGCAATACCGATACTCGGTGTGCGGGCCAGCATTATTGCGGTTGCCATTTTGCTTGCGATAGCCTCGTTGATGCTTAGCAAGCGACTGCGCTTGGCGATAGGCTTGCCGTTATTAGGATTACCGTTATTACTTGAGAGCCCCTCGTTATATGCGAATATGCCGCCATCTTCAACGTTGGTTGATTCGTTGCATACTCCTTATCAAAAACTACGCGTTATTGAGTTTGTTGACACGAATGACGGCAGTGTTGAGCGCTGGCTACAAATGAATGAAGGCTTAGACTCCTATCAATCACGGTGGAAGTCTACTGCTGGCGAATTATCGCAATGGCCCGGCGGTTATTACGATTTATTCGCCTTGCTTCCGACATATATCGAATACCAACAAGCGGACGTTAAGCCACAGCACAACTATTGTATTCTTGGCTACGGTGGGGGCTCCGCTGTGATGCCAATCGCCACAGCCGAGCAGAACCATCCCTATAAAGTAATCGGTATAGAAATAGATCCCGTGGTCACTGAGTTAGCCGAGAAGCACATGCCTCTTCCTCGAGAATTATCTGCGAATATCGAAGTGTATTCCGATGTCGATGCACGAGCTGCATTACGCTTTTGCGACGAAGAGCAAGACGCCATTATCGTCGACGCGTATTCGCGGCAGTTCGAGGTGCCCTTACACATGGCCACCAAAGAATTCTTTGACGAAGCTTATGGGAAGCTCGCAGACGGTGGGGTGCTATGCTTTAACCTGGGCACAACAAGCACTGAACTGGCCGATAACGTGCTGGGTTATGTGACGGCAAGTATTGTCGCGAGTTTTGGTTCCGAATGCGTGCGCTTGCAGCACGTTGCTCGATCACGCAACTGGATCATCTTTGCGCGCAAGGCAAAGCAACTGCCACCCTTAAGTGACATGG
>Ga0233427_10003076_pt1 | contig 14930 bp, 13 predicted proteins | sample SI_118_April2016_5_FD_179885 | JGI IMG/M metagenome (GOLD analysis project Ga0233427, IMG submission 179885) | Seawater microbial communities from Saanich Inlet, British Columbia, Canada - SI_118_April2016_100_MG | ecosystem: Environmental > Aquatic > Marine > Inlet | place: Canada: British...
TCGCCGACCATTTCGTACATTCCGCCATGCTCAGACTCGGGGAACCAATCGGTCTGGATCACAACAGTGGACGGACAAACACCAGCCAACGCTCCTGCAGGAGCAGCTGTTGTCGCCGGCGCTGCTGTCGTGGCCGGAGCAGCAGTCGTAGCCGGAGCAGCAGTCGTTGTCGCTGCCTCCTCAACGGCAGGCGACGCAGCGTCGTCCTGGTCGGAACCACAGGCCCCTGCTATTAACGAAATGCCTAGCAAAAGGCTCAGAACGATTCGTCCTCTTTGATACATACCTACTATCCCCCCTAGCGGATTGTTGATTTGATAGACAGTCTCGAAATCCCGGGTAGGCCGGGCGAAGATAAGTTGGACCGCGGTTGAGGACAATAGGTGCAGACATCGCGATGGTCCACTATTACGTAAAGGTTTCGTCAGGGTTTACGCGAAATTATTCCTGATTCTCAACTTCTTTAACCTGGTCACCCCGATCGGGCAACTTCTCAATCAGGAAAATCGAAGCCTGCGATTTCCCGAAGTTGGCTGGCCATCGCTCCGACCACCTCGTCAAATAGGTGGCGACCCAGGTCCACCGTGGCCCCCGAGGGATCACCAATATGGCCCTCGGGTCCAAAATCCCGGCTGGTCCAGCCAAACTGAACTGATCCACCAAAGCGCACCCACTCATTGGTCGCCATCCACTCCGGAACACTGCGGACTGCCTGTTTCATATCGACTTGACCCGGCCGCAGGTATGCGAAGAGTGCCGTCTCATGCAACCCGCCGTGAATTCCCATCCCGAGTTCCTCTTCTGTGGATGGCCCACCTGAGGCGGGCGGAATAAACGGGTGAATAAGGAATGTAAGAAGGCCGTGAGCTACCCGGAGGTCTCGACAGGCGGTCACTAGTAGAGAGGAGTTTCCCCCATGGCCGTTCAGGAAGACCAATCGTCGAACTGGGGTGGCGGCTACACAGGCCGCCAGGTCGTCAAGCACTCGAAGTAGCGTCTCTGTGCTCAGCGACAGAGTGCCCGGCGACCAGACATGCTCGTTTGACTTGGAGACGGCCAGCGTAGGCAAGAGCCAGAGATCGATGTCGTCTCCCACCGCGTTCAACAGGGCCGAAGCAACTTCGTCTGCGATCACAGCGTCAACTGACATCGGCAGATGGGGTCCGTGTTGTTCGATCGCCCCCACCGGAAGGACGATCACCGAGTTCGAAGTCAGCGAATCCGCTACTGCAGGTCCCGACAAATCAGCTAAACGTCCTGACATGAAGGAACCCTACCTTTTTAGATCTTTTAGACCTTCTGGTCTGGGATAGCAGTTCTGGCCTGGGATGGCAGGCCACCAGATCGACCCGGTGCTGCGCTTTCACTGGGCCCTACCAGCCGACGAAGCACAGGATCATTTGACCGCACTACCATCACCCTATGTCTAGCCGGCCCCCAGAGACAGCACCTGATCTGGTCTTAGCTGGTGGCTGCCTTGCCGAGGGCCGTCTAGTCGATCTCCACGTTGTAGACGGCTTAGTGGCGGCTGTTTTAGAACCTGGTACACCAGTCGCGGCTGGCACCCCGAGAGAAGACCTCTCTGGTTGGCTCCTGGTCGGGGCTATGGCCGAGCCGCACGCCCACTTAGACAAGGCCCTGACTGCCGAGCAGGTTCCTAACCCAAGAGGCGACCTGATGGGAGCCATCGACGCCTGGATGACTGCGGCGGCAGCCGGGATGTTTACCCCGGAAGACATCGCCGACCGGGCTACTGAGGCCCTGGAACTGCTGTTGGCGAACGGCGCCACGGCGGTCCGGACCCACGTCAATATCGGTGCGGGTATAGAAGCCCTCCAAGCGGTCCGGGAGGCCCGAAGCCGGATGGAGGGCCTGTTGGACGTCCAGATCGTGGCCTTGACAAGTAATCCCATCACCGGCCCGGAAGGTCGGGAAAACCGCCGGGCTCTGGCCGTCGCTCTGGAAGTAGGGGTGGACTTGATTGGTGGTTGCCCGCACCTCGACCCAGACGGCACCACGTTGATGACTGATGCTTTCGCTGCAGCATCGGACGCCGGGATCGGACTGGACCTGCATGTGGACGAGATGCTGGACCCTGAAGTCCTTTACCTCCGCGAGCTTGTGCGGATGGTACACGACACCGGTTTTGCGCACCCGGTGACTGCCAGCCACTGCGTGACTCTCGGCCTCCAGTCGCCGGACGTTCAGGCCGCCGTCTCCCGGGAGGTCGCCGATGCCGGTGTGAGCGTGGTGACCCTTCCACAGACAAATCTTTTCCTGCAGGGTCGAAACCACCCGACGGCTACTCCCCGAGGCCTGACAGCAATCGAGGCTCTACGTCAAGCTGGTGCTCTGGTATGTGCAGGAGCGGACAACGTCCAGGATCCGTTCAACTTGGTCGGACGAAGCGATCCGCTTGAAACAGCAGCTCTTCTAGTCATGGCTGGACACCGTCTTCCTGACGAGGCCTTCCGCATGATTGGGGCCGACGCCCGTGCCTGCCTAGGTCTGCCGTCGGCTGCCCCCGTTGTTGGGGCGGTCGCTGACTTGGTAGCAATCGATGCACCTTCGGTGCGTGGAGCCATCGCCGATGCGCCCATGGCTCGAAAAGTGTTCCACCGTGGGAGACTTGTCGCCACTACTTCCCAGTCGAGGACCATCTACCGATGACCGATATTCGCGATCTACGTACATTCATTGATGCGCTGGAAGATGCCGGTCAACTGGCCCGGATTTCCCAGCCGGTTTCCATGCAGCACGAACTGGCCGACGTGGGTGCAGCACTCGAACGCTCTGGTACGGCAGCTGGCCTCTTCGAGCGGCCGGAGGACAGTCCATGGCCCATCTTTTGCGGTGGCGTGGCCTCCAGTCGTCGTGCGGCTATCGCCCTGGGCTGTCAACCGACTGAGGTGGTTGACGTCATGGAACATGCTCTTGAACCGGCCCATGGGATCGGTCCGGTTATGGCCGACAGTGCTCCTTGGCAGGCCAACACCGTGGTCGGAGACGACGTTGATACCGCGCTCTTACCTATCCCGGTCCACTCCAGGGGTGATGGTGGCGCGTTCATCACCGGCGCAGTCACAGTGGCACGGGATCCGATCTCGGGAAGGGGAAATCTCGGTTACAACCGGATGCTCCGGATTGATCGAACCCACTTCGGCTTCAATGTCAACGAGTGGCGGGACGTAGGAACCTTCTGGAAGTCCCGGGAAGATCCCGACGCGCCCTTCCCTGTAGTCCTGGCCATCGGCCTGGACCCGGCAGTCATGATTGCCGCTGGGGTTAAAACGCCGGTAGATGAACTCTTCATCGCTGGAGCTATCCGAGGTCGTGGGATCGAGGTGTGCCGGGCAACCACGGTGGATGTGAATGTTCCTGTCGATGCCGAAGTGGTGGTCGAAGGCTTGCTGCATCCGACGGTTCGGAAATCAGAAGGTCCGCTAGCGGAATTTCACGGGTACCACGGTGAGGCCTGGAATAGCCCAACCTTTGAAGTGACCGCCATCTCGTGGCGGGACGATCCGATCTACCAAACCATCGTTCCCGGCTCATTCGAACACATCTACCTCGGAAACGTTCTCCCCCGTGAGCCTCTTCTGCGTCGATTCGTTCGCCATCTGGACCCAGCCGCCGACGTTCACATCCCTCCTTACGCCAATGGTTTCCTGGCCGTAGTTCAGATTGATCGGGACAACCCGGGGGCACCTAAGAATCTCGCTCTTGCAGCGATGGCTGCCCACCTGAATGTGCGTCACGTGGTAGTGGTGGATCGAGACGTTGACATTTACCAGGCAAGTGAAGTCCAGTGGGCGCTCACAAACCGAGTTCATTGGCCGGAGGACGTCTTCACTGTGCCTGGTGCACAAGGCCACGAAATGGACCCGGTTGGCAACCTCCGCGGCATAGGGACCAAGGTGGGCTTTGACGCCACTTATAAGCGGGAGCGGCGCGAGTACGGCGAACGAGTCAGCTACCCCGCAGTCAACCTGAGCAACTACCTGTCCTAAGAGGCGATCTCGGCGTCGAATATCTCAGCGGTGCGGCAAATGCTTGCCGCCGCAGCCTCAGCCCCGGCGGCGGCCGACACGGAGGGAAGTTGGAACTCGTCAATTCCGCAGCGAGCCATGGTTGAGAGCATCTCGCCGGCCACAGCCTCCGGTGAACCCATCAGCACGAAGTGTGGGACCCACTCCTCTCGCACAAGATGGGCAGCGGCGGCCGGTCCACCCTGACGAAGAGCATCGCGGATGGCCATGGTGTCGTCCTCGGTCATACCGATCATGTCCTTTACCGCAGGTGGCGAGTCAACGAGTCGAAACGTGAGGGATTCTCGCGCTGCCCAGAGTTCAGCGTCGGTGGTGACCAACATTGTGGACCAGACAATTGTGAATTGCCGACCGTGTGTCTGGGCTGCCAACCGTAAGGAGGCCACGTGATCGTCCATCAGGTCGCGGTGGACCCAGCTCAGGACAAAGCCATCAGCAAGGCGACCTCCTAGGTCAGTCATGCGTGGGCCTCGGCCAGCCAGAATCACTTCCATGTCGGCTCGCCCGTAACCGAGACGAGCTCCCCGAAATCCAAAACTCTCAGAATCGAGGTCTACTTTCTCACCCGCGTACAGTCCCCGGAGCGCCCCCACCATGGTCTCGACGGCAGTTACCGGTCGCCGGCGTTCAATCCCCAGCGGATCCAGGGTCATGCCGCCACCGGCGCCGAGCCCAACAAATGCTCGCTGTCCACTCAACTCGTCGATTGTCGCTATAGCCGAAGCGGTAGTGCCCGGGTGGCGGGAGTAAGGGTTCGTGATCCCGGTGCCGACTCGGATAGTGCTCGTTGCCAGAACGACTGCCGTCATCGTTACGTATACATCCCGTGTCGCCAGACCCTCGTCGTACACCCAGCACCGGGAGCAACCAAGAGACTCGGCTAGTTGGGCCAATTCCACCAGGTCGGCCACCGGACCATGCGGCATGAGGCTGACACCTAGAGGAATTGTCACCTAATTCTCCCAGCCGGACCTCGAAGGCTAGACAGCACCACTCGTGCTGCGTTACGGCCCGACGCCCCGATGATTCCAGCACCTGGGTAGGTCCCAGCCCCCGTTAGGAAAAGGCCACCTATCGGTGTCCGGTAGCGCGTCAACTCAGGGGAGCGACCCAAAAAGGCATCCAATGGAGAGCCGGCCCAAGCTGGCGCATGGCCCTGATGCATTGAGAACTCCGTTTCGTAGCGATCTGGGGTCATGACACGCCATTCCAGCACCAAATCACGAGCCCCGGGGCCCATCTGCTCTGACCATAGGTCCAACCACCGGTCGGGTTCGGTCGATGAACTCCACCCCCCCGGGTGGTTGTAGGGGGTGAAGAGCACCTCCAGGCTGAGCACTTGCCGATCGGCCGGCGGGGACATCATCGGGTCCACCAGCGACGGCACATCAATGAGCAGAGTCGGTCGGTCTGCTACCCGGCCATGGGCTCGACGCTGATGGGCCTGTATCAACTCATCGGGTGTCGGCGAGACCACCATGGTGTGTCCGACCGGATCGAAGCCTGGGATGTGTTCCCGGAGTCCCCCGGCCACCGCAGGAACCGGAATGCCACTTAGCACGGCGTCCACCTTGGACTGGTAACCCATCGGTGGAGACCTTCGTTGCCACTGTCTAACGAGTCGACTAGCCGACGGGGGCAGATCATCTCTAAGCCAGCGAACAAACACGTCGGACGGGTCACATGCCGCAACCACAGTGCCTGCTCGGAGACGTACACCGTCGGAAAGAACGACACCATCGACGAGACCGTCGTTCACCAGCAGCGACTCCACCCTTGTTCCACACTGAATCCGCCCTCCAGCCGCTTCGAACGAACCACGAATGGCGTCCACCAATGCCCCACTGCCACCAGTCGGCCGGCCACTCTCCACTCGATGTCGGATGGAGTAAGCCAGAGCAGCCAATCCGGTACCCGGAGTCTCCGGCGCCACGCCCCAGACCGTGGGTCCCATTCCTACAGCAGGCATGACGAGGCGCCAATCGTCAAAATAGTGGCCGAGGATCTCCGAAGCACTCGCCCTTGACCACCGCAGTAGGCGGCCCAACCCTCGGGCCCGACGACGAAGCGCTACGGCCGCTAGCCGTGGCGCAGTGGGCGGGGTCCTCAGCGTGTCCAAGAGCAGGTCGGCGACCGGCAGGCTGTCGGCGAGGTAACGGCGATAGCCGGCTACCGAACCCGGGTGGGTGGCGGCAAGGCCCTCGATGGTGCGCTCAGCGTCGTGGAACAAGACCCAGGGGTCTCGACCGTCATGGAAAGAGAACACCGAATCAGCATCCGTCGAAAGGTACGACAGACCGTGATCGTCAAGATCCAACTCGTCGACTAGCGGGAGTGTCCGGATCAGCGAGTGTGTGCAGTGGCACACGTTGAAGCGGGCTCCGAAACCCTCGACTGTCGAAGCGCAGCCACCTGCGGTTGGGCGGGCCTCTAGCACAAGGGTGTCGACACCAGCCCGGGCCAGGTAGGCAGCACACAACAGACCGTTGTGACCACCACCTACCACTATCACCTCAGCATCCTGAGTCGGCTGGCTACTCACTCTGGCTCAGACCTCAGGTAAGGAGAGGCAGAACTTCTTCGGCAAGCCGCGCCATCTGCTCCTCCACGACGTCGTAGGAATCGCCGGGCATGCCAGGGAATAGCAGGAGTTCCTCGACACCCAGCAAGTCCCGATACCAGCCGATCGAATCGGCCATGTCTGCCGGTGAACCAGCCAAAAAGATCCTTTGGTCGAGCGACTCCTCGAGAGTCGGGACTAGACCGGCCGGTGCGGGGCGACCATCCGCGCCCATGTACCCCTTACTCCAGCCGTAGGGGCCGAGGAACTTCCAGAACTCATCGTGGCCGGGACGCAACTTCTCGACAGCCTGCTCGCGTGTATCTTCGACCCGAGTGCACAACACCAGCAACCGTTTTTCCCCACGCTCTAGTGCCCGACCGTGGGCCTCCTCGTAGACCTCAGCAAACCGGCCCCAACGCTCTGTAAGGAAAGTTGGGTGGTTATTCCAGAAAACTCCCCCCCAACCGCGCCGGGGTACCTGCTCGAGGGTGGGAGGCGAAGTAATGGCCTGCCACGTCTCATAGGGATACAGAGGGCGAGGAACGAGTGTGAGTTCCTTGACAGTGCCCCCACGGTCTGGGATCCCAGGCGGTGGGAAATCATAAACCTCACCGTGGAACGCAAACGTCTCCTGGCCGAGCGCCATCTGGATGACCTGCATGGCCTCGTCAAACTGTTGACGGTTTAGGTCGTCAGCCTTCATCTGGCTGGGATTGTCGAAACTCCCAATCTGCGTTCCCAGCGTCTCAGCTTCTCGTGGCACTGTGCCCCGCCCTACCCCGAGGATGGCCCGACCGCCCGAGATGTTGTGCAAAGTGGCAAAATCTTCAGCGAACCGCAAAGGGTTCCATTGGGGAATGATGTTAAAGGCCATTCCGAGACGGATGCGCTCCGTCCGTTCGGCAATAACTGCACCCAACATCAGACCATTCGGTATCACCTCGTATCCCTCGTGCTGGAAGTGGTGTTCGGTGAGCCAATAGGAGTCGTAGCCAAGTCGCTCGGCTGTTAGCCCTGCATCAATTAGTCGTTCGGTGGCTTGCCATACAGCGTCGTTGTCATACCTTCGGTCTGTCGAAGCCGGTGGCCCACTGCCGGCGTCATCCATCTCCACTCCTCCGAAGAGGAATATTCCAACTCGCATCGTCATAAGGCACGCTCCTCTCTAGGCGACCGTTTTCCGGCTGCATCTCGCATCTCGCATCTCGCCAGCCCGCACCGGATACGGTGCGGGCTGCACTCTTCCACTGACCGGGTCACGTTAGGTGGAATAGCGGGTGGGGAGGACCTGATGGAGTCAGATCGTATGGGGGCAGGAATCGGATCGCTGGCGTTCGAAAACACGAGCATGGTCTTTCCTGACGGGACTGAAGCCCTTCAGGACATCTCCTTTACCGTGGACCAGGGAGAGTTCGTGACGGTCGTAGGTCCATCAGGCTGCGGAAAATCAACACTCCTGAAAATCGCCTCCGGGCTTCTGGAACCCACCAGCGGCTCCGTCTCCGCGGATCGAGACCAGTTGGGCTACGTGTTCCAGGACCCCACTCTCTTGGACTGGAGAACGGTCCAAGGCAATGTGGAACTGTTAGCGGAACTCCACGGCGTCGACAGTCAGGAAAGCGAGCGAATCGCCACCGAGGCAATCGAGTTGGTCGGGCTAGCAGGCTTCGAGGGGCACTACCCGAGAGCTCTCTCTGGTGGAATGAAAATGCGTTGCTCTCTCGCCAGGTCGCTGACCCTGAAACCTCCGGTTTTTCTATTCGACGAGCCGTTCGCCGCAGTGGACGAGATCACTCGGGAGCACCTGAACGAGGAAACGCAGCGCCTATTCCGGACAGAGGGGTTCGCAGGGTTATTCATCACCCACTCGATCAGCGAGGCGGTGTTCCTCTCGACACGGGTGTTAGTGATGTCAGCGCGACCTGGCCGAATCGTGGAAGAGTTCGATATCAGTTTCGACTACCCCCGCCTTCCGGAACTCCGATTTGATCCGTCGTTCGCTGAACTCTGTGGTCAGGTCTCTTTGAAACTTCGCGGGTCGCACTCATGACCGGCCGATCCGCAACCAAGGGACCGGGAGCGGTCCGGAGCCTCTCCGAACGAGTACTTCCGCCCATCTTCCTCGGTTCCGGGTTCGCGGGTATCTGGTATCTCATTTCCTACGGGATTTTGGAACCCCGACGCCGCTTTCTCCTCCGTCCACCCCACGACGTGATACAGGTGGGCTTCCTGGATTGGGACAATTTTTCTGACATCCTCCTATCGCTCTGGTCCAGCACCAAAGTGGCCATGATCGGTCTCGCCATCGCCATCTTCATCGGATTCGTCCTGGCAATCCTGATGAGCCAGGCCAAAATCGTGGAGCGGGCCATTTTTCCGTTCGCGGTCACACTTCAAGCCATCCCGATTCTGGCCATTGTCCCCCTCATCTCCTTCTGGTTCGGAACCGGCCAGAGATCACGGGTCGTGGTCTGCGTGATCATTTCGCTTTTCCCGATCATCATGAACACCCTGTTCGGGCTGCAGTCCGCTGACCGTGGCCTGCATGACCTGTTCACACTTCACCATGCTGGCCGGATGACGCGAATGCGCAAGCTCATGTTCCCGAATGCTCTGCCAGCGGTCTTCGCCGGACTGCGCATCTCGGCTGGTTTATCAGTCATCGGTGCCATCGTCGGGGATTTCTTCTTCGGAAAGGGCGACGCTGGTATCGGACAACTGCTGCGCAAACACGCCAGCCAGCTCGCTGGCGAGGAGTTGCTTGCTGCCGTACTCATGTCTTCTGCCCTAGGGGTGACGGTTTTTCTGTTCTTTGGATGGATCCAGGAACGGGCGATTGGCCGCTGGCACGAGACGACTACTGGCGTCGATTGACCCCTAGCCGATTAGCCGTCAGTCGATGGCTATGACCGCGACTTCGACTTTCCACGCCGACTGGGCAAGTTCTGGTACTACCACCAGTGTCGAGGCAGTCAGGCGTCCATCGAGTGCCCGGTCCCGCTCTGCCATGACCACTCCAAGGTCTTGACCCGGAACCACATAGGTGGTTGCCGAAACAACGTTGGCCGGCCCCATGGATGCCTCGAACAGGATTGCCAAGACATTGGACCACACTGTTGATGCCTGCTCGGCGAGGCCCTCGGGCACCGTTCCATCCGGAAGAACCGGTACCACACCCGCTGTATGGAGGATCTGCCCTGAGACTTCGGACAGCACCGCATGGGCAAAGTTCGCGACCGGTGGAGCAATGCCATCAGGTCGAATCGGTGTATTGGTCATAGTTGGACAGTAGGCCGTCGACGGCACCGAGTGCTGTGCGGGCACGGACTAACGTCACCGGCTATGGAGCAACGAATCGCCCTCTACTTCCAGGACAAACACCCAGTTCCCTACGAGTTGGAAATGGCCCGGTACGCAGAGGAAAAGGGTATAACCGAGATCTGGCAGGCCGACACCAGGTTGGCTCGAGACTGTGTAGTAATGATGGGAGCGCTGCTCGCCGAGACCCGTTTCACCCGCGTCGGATCCGGAGTGCTCCCAATATGGACACGTAATCCTGCGGTAATTGCCGCATCGTGGAGCACGATGTGGGAACTAGCCGGGCCAACCCCCGATGGACGTAGCCGAGCCATGCTAGGTCTGGGCGCCTGGTGGGAGCCCATCGCTTCTCGAGTAGGCGAAGATCGGCGGCGCCCCCTGAAGGCCCTTCGGGAAAACATTGAGGCCATACGGTCTCTGTTCACCATGGAGGAAGTCAGCTACGATGGAGAGTTCGTAAGTCTCGACCGCGTGCGGCTCGACGTGGCCTACGGGGATCGGGGACCTCGCGACATACCGATCTACCTTGGCGCTACTGGTCCAAAAGCTCTGGAGCTCGCCGGAGAGCTGTGCGATGGCGTTGTCCTCAACTATGTAGTTACGCCTGACTACATCCGCCAAGCGGTAGACCGCGTTGCTGAAGGCGCTAGACGGTCCGGCCGCACTATCGACGAAATCGACCGACCCGAACTTCTGGTCTGCTCCCTGTCCGACGACGACCCGGATGAAGCAGTACGAACCGGAAAGTCGCTCGTCGCTTACTACCTGGGCACCGAACCACACATCATGGAAGCCAGCGGTGCCGACCCTGATCTGGTGGCTCGCGTCCAGGAGGTAGTGGGCTGGCCGGCTACCGAGGCTGACTACCGTCGGGCGGCGGACTTAATCCCAGACGACCTGGCTCGATCCCTGATGGCGGTCGGAACTACCACCGAGTGCATGGACACGGTCGCCGAGTTCGTGGACGCCGGAGTGACATGTCCGATCCTCTACCCGCTAATGGACGACATGGTCCCGGTAATCGACGCTTTCGCCAACTGGGCCCCCTGATGCCAGACCCTGGGGAATCGGACCAACCCGGTTCCACACTCCTAACGGGTGGAGCAGTGGTCACCGTCAACGACCAGAACACTGTCTATGACCCTGGATGGGTGCTGGTAAACGGATCAGTTATTGCCGACGTTGGCGCTGGTGAACCACCGCATCTGGCTCGTCGCAATGCTGAAACGGTGATTGACACCTCAGGCTCCGTAGTGATGCCTGGAATGGTGAACGGACACACCCACCTGTTCCAAACCCTCTTCAGGGGACTTGCCGACGACAAGTCTCTCATGGACTGGCTTCGGGACTGCATCTGGCCGGCCGCTGGTGAAATCGACGCCGAAACAGCGCGCGCTGCAGCCACTCTCGGTCTGATCGAGAACCTTCGGTCAGGTGCTTCAACCGTGATCGACCACCAGTACGTGCACGCAGACCCCGATATTGATGACGCCATCTGTCAGGTGGCTGCCGACCTAGGTATTCGGTTTGAGCTGGCCCGGGGTTGGGCCGACCGTAACTACCACCCGCCACTTACAGAATCAGTCGACACGGTGTTGGAAAGAGTCGAACCACTGCGCCAGACATGGCACGGTTCTTGCGACGGACGTATCACCATCGGCCTGGCTCCCCTCATCCCTTGGGGGTGTTCGGACGAGGCCATGGTGGCCACCGCAGCTGCAGCCCGGTCATGGGGCGGTCACATCCACACTCACTGCGCAGAGACGGAAATCGAAGTGGAAATGAACCTGAAGGAGCGAGGGTTGCGCCATGTCCCGTGGTTGGACTCTCTCGGTGTGTTAGGACCTGATGTCCAGTTGGCGCACTCGGTGTGGCTGGACGAAACAGAGATCCAACTCATAGCCGAGCGCGGTGCATCGGTAGTCCACTGCCCGGTTTCCAACATGTACTTGGCATCGGGAATCGCCCCGATCCGGGCTCTCTTGGACCATGGGGTAAACGTGGCACTAGCCACGGACGGGTCGGGCAGTAACAACCGACAGGACATGTTCGAGACGTGCAAGACCACTGCACTGCTCCAAAAGGTAGGACGGCATGATGCCATGGCCCTCCAGCCGGAGGAGGTCCTGGCGATGGCTTGTCGCGGTGGAGCCAAACTCCTAACCCGAGCCGATGATCTCGGCGCCGTTCAGCCCTCCTGGAAGGCAGATCTGGTGGTCGTTGACCTCGCCAGCCCTTTCGTGGCCCCGGTGCACCGACTGCCGTCAGCGCTTGTTTACTGCGCCACGCCCCGCGATGTCGTCCATGTACTGGTGGATGGTCGCTTCATCATCCGGGATCGGAAGTTGACCACCGCTAACGAGAAGGCCGCCCTGGCCGATGCAACCGCCGCCGCCAAGAAGGTCCTCGGCCGTGCAGGTATGCCGACCCGTTGACTCGACGTAACGCTGTGGATCCGATTGGAGCATGTTTGCTGGCCTTAGCTCTTGAAGCAACTGGCCATTTCATGGAGCGCTGGTCGATACACGGACCACCGATAGGAACTCGATGAGCATTGTCCTTACCTGTCTTGCGGGGATGCTCTTCGCGGTTAACGCCACGTTCACACGATTAGCCCTTGATCGCACAGGAATCCGAACCGATGTAGCAGCAGCGGCCACAATCATGACAGCGACGACTGTGGCCTCAGTTATTGCCATCGTCGGCGGCGTTCGACTTAGCGATCTGAGTTGGGCGGACTCCCAGGGGTTTTTCGTTATTGGGACAATCGTTCCTGGTTTCGCTCAGTTGACATTTTATGCCGCAATCCGCATGGCTGGACCGTCTCGTTCCGCCATCATGCTGGGCACAGTGCCGGTCTGGTCGGTTGCTCTAGCCACCATCTTCCTTAACGAACACTGGTCGGTCTCAGTAGTAGTTGGAACCATTCTCGCTGTTATGGGCAGTGTTCTTTTAGCGACGGAGGGGACTACGAAAACGAGTGTGTCGCGACTGGGATTGGTCCTTGCCGCCCTAACAGCCCTCCAGTTCGCCATACGAGACGTCCTGGCTCGATCAGTTACCCAAGAAAGCAATCTGGATAGTTTCGCAGCAGCCGCTGTAACTCTTGGGGTCGGGGCTGTAGTCCTGATCGGGGTAGCAGTTGGGACTGCTGGACCACGAGAGTTCTCCAAGAACCTGCGCCGCAGCATGCCGGCGGTGCTGATTCCGGGTATCGCTATCGGTATCGCCATGCCGGCTCTGTTGGCTGCCTTTGAGCGGAGTCGCGTTGTGATCGTGTCCCCACTCTTGGGAGCCACACAAACTGTCGGAGCGGTCCTACTTTCCGGACTCTTGATTGGCGGTACTGAAACAGACAAGAGAGTGGTTATCGCCGTCATTGTGACTCTGGCAGGAGGCACCCTGATCGGCGTCACCCGCTGATTGTACGTTTAGTCCGACGATTGTGAGTCCGGACCCTATGGCCTCTCGACGCCAGTGAGCAGAATGGCTATGGACTCGTCGGCACCGATGCAGCCGTCCCGTCGAGCGGCCAGTAGGCCAGCCAGGCCGCCGGTGCCGGTTGGGTCGGCGGCCACGTCCGTGTGGGCCCGGACCAACCGGTGGGCCTCCACCAGGTCTGCCTCGGTGGCCACCACCGGGCCGCCCGGGGCCGGTCCCAGCAACATGTCGTTAACCAGTGCCCGCCAGTCGTAGACGACGTCGTCGAGTAGTCCGGTGGCCACGGAGGCCGGGTCGGTCCATGGCCACATGGCGCTGCCATCGTCCGAGGTGGCATCCGGCAGGAGCAGCGTCGCCATCGGATCGTCGGCTGACGCCACCCGGTTGAACGCCCTGGCGAGGGGAGCGCAGCCCTCGTGCTGGACCGCCACCAGGCCTGGTCGCGTCGAGGGGCCGCCACGGGTCACCACATCGCCCAGGGCCTGCACGGTGCTGCTGGCCAGCGCACCGCCGCCGACCTGCACGAGAAGGCGGGTGGGTGAGCCGCCATGGGCAGCCCACTGGGCGGCCAACTCGAAGCCCAGGGTCCGGCCACCGTCGAGCGTGAGGAGGTTCTCCGTGCCCTGGCAGCAGAACGGGACGGCTCCGTTGGCCACCATCTCCCGGAACCGGTGGATGCAGGGGTCGCCCGCCTCACCGGCCCGTCGTTCGCAGACCCGAACGTCGGCCCCCAGATCGTCCAGTCGTCCCAGCACGCCATCGTCTGCCCACGTCGGAACCTGTACGACCAGCGGTCGTCCGACGGCACGTGCCACGGTCGCAGCGGCCAGGGCTGCGTTGCCACACGACGCGATAGCCAGTGGTTTTGTCGACGGGACCCCGTCGACCTCCAGGTGGAGGGCCAGGCCGAACAGGTGCCGGGCCTTGTGGCTGCCCGACACGTTGCCGGTCTCGTCCTTCGCCCAGATGCCGCCCGTCTGGCCAACGGCGTCACCCAGGGCGATCAGTTGGCGGTACGGGGTGGTGTGGAAGCCCCGGCCGTCCACGCCGGCGACGGCCTCGTCCAGGCGACGCACGAGGTCCACGTACCGGTCGTCCGACCAGCCGGCGGTCATTGCAGCGTGGTGCGACCAGAGAAGGGTCCGGAAGGTGATGAACGGGTTGGCATCGCCGGTCAGCGGCTCCTCCGACCCCGGCCAGACGGCACCGGGCGGGCTGCCCAGCCAGCCGATCCCCGGGTCGGGGTCGCTTGGCGGGGTGCCGTCCATCGTCCTGGTGGTGGCTGTTGCGTTCAGTCGGCGGCCGGTACGCCGGCACGGCCGTTGAACTCGTCGATCATGGCATCCCATGTCGGGGCCATGGTCTGGACATGACGCCAAAAGTCCTGCCCACGGCGCACCTCGAAGTCGGCGAAGTCGATACCGCGCTGCTCAACCCACGTGTAGTACGCGAGGTTGAAGATGCGGTTCCTGCCGATCTCGTCCAGGGCCTCCACGTGGGAGGTGTCGGCCCCAAATAGATGGGTGGTCACCGCTGCCGCGGCCTCGGAGGGACCGAAT
>Ga0233427_10003078_pt1 | contig 14928 bp, 20 predicted proteins | sample SI_118_April2016_5_FD_179885 | JGI IMG/M metagenome (GOLD analysis project Ga0233427, IMG submission 179885) | Seawater microbial communities from Saanich Inlet, British Columbia, Canada - SI_118_April2016_100_MG | ecosystem: Environmental > Aquatic > Marine > Inlet | place: Canada: British...
TGAAAGAATGGAGACAAAATATCCGCTTGGAACTCCTGGACGAGTCAGACTGGTAGCGCAAATGATGTTTGCGACATACTATCTGCTAGATCCAGAGATACATAAAATTACAGAGGCTGGAAAAAATATCAGGTGTGAATCCTGACCGTTCCATTTTTCAAGTCTTCGAGTAACATAGCGGTCATGTGAATCAATTTTATTAATTGTAGTTAGTAGTTTGTCTGATGTTTTTTCTATTGCTTTGAGAATTGCAAGTCCTTTCTATAATTCTAATCCAAAACTTCCAGCAAAGTCACTGAATTTTTTGTATTCTTCTAGGAATAGTCGTCCTTTATCAGTAATTACAAAGGCTTGTTTGTTGTCATATTCTATTTTGTTTATCAAACCAGAGCCTGTAAGATTACTAATCAATACTTGTAATCGAGAATGAGAGAGATTGGCCTTGCGAATTATTTGTGTAACTTGCAATCCATCCACACCAGCATCATTCATGTTTTCAAGAACATTTGACATGATTTGCATCGAATTTCTGTAACTCAATTTCATATCTCTCCTATCCGGTCTAGATTTTTTGTAGTACAGCATTTGGCTAATCTGTATCCTTTTTTGTTAGAAGATGAAATTTGTTTAGCTAATATCTGAGAATCATTGAAATTCTCTATTTCATGCCATCTTGTAGTTTTTGTCTCTTCGTGCATGGCATAATGATGGCATCCTCTTAGATGGATTTTCACCGACGATGTATTTGGAACAAGATCCTCAAAAATTGCAAATTTCATCTTGATTTCCTCCTAAGACGTCTTCTAGATTTTCTCACAATTTCCATAGTTTTTTGCCATGAACTTTTTCGTCTTTTTTTATTCCAAGTTTGTTGAATGGTTTTTTTACCATGTGAAAGTCTTTTTTGTTTTCTACTGACAGTGAGATCAGCAAGTTGAATATTACTCAATTTTTTGTTCTCCTAGAACATGTTTCATCAGAGAAACAATGTATGATGAATTATACGTGATGAGAGTGTAATTGCTTGGAATGTATGGTTTTGTGATTGATTTTGAATATTCCCAAACTTTCATGAATTGTGATTTTTGAATTGGACGTTCTTTTCCAGTAGATTTTGGAGTAACATAAAGAACATCACTATTCGGTATTAGCGGATAATTTGAATTTGGGCTAATCTGAAATTCTAATCCTCTATCTAGAGTTTTTAATACAAAATCATGGCTATTGCTTTTTACAGTGTTCCAAAATGTCTGAAAATTCATTTTCATTTCCATCCTTTACAGTTTTTGAAATTTCCATCAAATCCTTCATAACCAGATAATCGACCTTTTCTATCAACATAATCAGGAATATCCTCATCTACTACTGGAAAATCAGTTTCAATTGAAACAAGACCTCCAATGTTGTCTGGCGGTGGACTTTTTGGGTCGTCGTTATTTGAATTGGATTTGTCAGGATTTCCGAAATATTTTTCACGTAATTTTGAAATTTTGCCAGGAATGGCAGACCAATCCCACCATTCTACTGACATTCTACAAAGATCTATCTTCCAAGAATTGTTTCGTTTTTGCCATCTATACATACGAATTTTTGGTCCTTGTGGGGTATCAACGGCCACAAAAGCAATGATTAACTTTTCACTTCGATGAACATCAAATCCATCAAGGATTCTATATGGCTTAGATATTGGAGGATATGCTAATGTGCTCATGCCAATACACCTCGTACATTTTCGATAACCATTCCTTTTTGTTGAATCTCATATGGGACAATTTCAAAAAGAGTGCCATTTACTGTTTGAACAGTTCCTAATCCCAAAATTAGATTATTGGCCTTTTTTGTTTTGAAAATTACGCCTATTGGAGTCTCATATCTATGACATAATTCCAATGATTTCATATCCCAGGAATATTGTCCATCATCTTCAAAATCATAATTAATTTTCCAATTAGCAGACTCTAAACTATCAATCTCTTTTCCCCATTTTGAGTTAGGATTGGTTTGGATACTAAGTGCAAATTTGTCAGACTGTGGTTTGTAAACACCTCTAATTAGACTATGAAGATAGTATGGATTTGAAACTATATTATCAGATGGAATTTTGATTCCGCCTTTATCACCTCTGATAATCCTACTATCAGTAATCATCTGACCCTTAAGACTATCAAATTTTCTTAAACATTCAATGTGATGTTGGCTGACGCCTTTATCGTATAAATGATCTAGTTCGTCTATCATTTAGACCACTCCTCCCATCATTGATTGTTTTCTTAAATTATAGAATTCATTAGAATCACCTTCTTCATATTGGATTAAAGATGTGATTGGATTTTCTGTATCATGGATTTTCTTATGGCATTCATAGTGAACATATGTTATAACCTGTGGGAAGTATCTGACATGGTGTTTTATGAGAGGCTGGATTAGATGTGTATCTTCATCAAGTGTTGCTTCACCATTACAAACAAGACATTTCTCACATCCATTCAAGAAATTAATTTTCTGAGAAATCAATTCTTTTTATTTAGCCTGAACATCTTCTTTGATTACATCATTGAATAGATCAATTCCTGAATCATCTTTGAAAATTAAAAGGCTCAATTGTAACACTCCCTTAAATTTTCCCGCTCCTCTTTTCTTCTCTGAAAATCTGAATCATTTGAAATCTCAGCTAGAGAACGTGTTGGGATATCCCCACCACCTACAATTACTCCTCCTGAGAAACTAGGACCTCGTCCACCACCATGGTTTCCACCAGAACTGTCTCTATTTCTTCTGTCATGTGATGAATGCTTTACTTTGTGAGAACCATTATTGTTCCAGAAAATTCTTTCACCAGCAAAAATATCACCTGTGCATGTACAACATCGGCCAGGATATCTGGCTTGCATTTCAATCCAGCTCATTAGATTGTACCTCCAATTTTTACAGATGATTTGTTTACAGAAAAAGAAAATGAATCAGTGGCCGAACATGAAATGACAAACACAAGAGAAGAAATTCCAGGAGTTTGGCTGCCGACCAATGAGATGTTGACCCCTTCCGAGTTTCCTGGATATAACCACTGTTTCATAGTTAACATTAGCATGTTAGCTATATATGTATTTTGTAACGTACCAATATTTGTATACTTTACGTACACAAGTAAAGTCCCTAAAGAATATGGCATTTCATAATATTAGTAATTTTAGCCATAAAATTATTCAGATCGATCATAATTTAACATCAAAAGTATCATAATTATTACTACATTACGTATAATATGCGATCAAGTTATTCTCAGAGGTTATATAGTGTAGTTACCTACGTATTATAGAAAAAATGGCTACTTTAGAAGAAAATCCACTTGATAAATTACTTGAAGAATGGATTGAGAAAAAATATCCACTAGCAATGAAAATGGCACTAACTGATATTGTCAATACTCATACCAAATTTTCATCAATATCAGAATTTGTAGATCATGCTGTTAATCAGAATTTAGTTTGGTGGAGTAAGAATCCTGAAAGGATGTTAGAAATGATGCAAGACACGATAGTGACAGATGAACAGAAAAAATTTGCAACAGATTTTGCATCTGGTGAATTTACTAAGCAAGTTCAAGCAATAACAGGAGACGAATCAGATGGACATACGTTTTCTCTAAAAGAGGCCCCAGAGATAATTGATAAAATTAAACCAAGCTGGGCAATAGACAGTAAGGAAGGAGTAGGATATGATGGATACCCATTATTATTTAGATTTTACAGTAGAATTCTACCAGCAAAATTATCATTACTAGTTTTAGCAACTTTAATTTCAAAAGAAAAACCATATGTAGAATTAGAAGAATACCAAGAGAAATCATATGAGATTGTTTCTGATTTAGCAGAGGAAATTCGTAAAAATGAATTAACAAAGAGAAATCAGAAAATTTCTACAGGCATGCCATTAAGTGAAACAAAGATCACTAATGCAAAAACCAAAAAACAAAAAGTTGAAGCAATTAAGAAAGTTTCTTCTAGTGAAACAAAATTCAAAAATCAATATGTTGGAAAATTACGTAATGATAAAGAATCAGGTAATAACTTTTTTGAAGGAATACTTTATGCATTAGATTTGATAGTTCCAAAAAAGGTAAAGACAGGAAAAAAGGATAAAGATGGAAATGATATGTATGAAACACGGATTTATCTATCAAAGAAAGGAGTAGAATATCTAAAAATAGATAATCCGGTTGTAAGTAGCTTAATTAAGAAACAAGATATGCCAGATAGTTCATTCACACAAGAAGGTGCAAGATACATAGTTCAGAATCTTCTCAAAATAAAACAACTTGATTTAGAATACAAATTTTGTGAAGCAGCAATCACAGAGATTACAAAAAACTCAAAGAAAGGTAACAATACATCAGCAAAGGAATTAGATGTAATATTTGAAAATACATGTTCTCAATGGATCAAAAATAATTCAGATATAGCAAAAAAACACGCTATTGATAGCATTTTACAAGAACATCAGAATAAGAAAAAATCAAATACCACACAAACAAGGCTACAGGCATACAGAGTAGCTACTATGGGAAGATTATCAGAATTAGGCGTATTTTCATGGGAAATTGATGCTCATTCTCAATCCACTTACAAACTAGGTCAAAATTCAGACGTTTTATAGAATCAAGAATTCTCGTTTCTCCAATTTTCAATAAGAGATTTCAATTCTGCAACATAGTTTTTTGGCTTGTCTTTTGTTGCCCTCATTTTCCCATCTTCAGATACCATCAATATTACAATTTGATCAATTTGTTCTCCTGTTAATTCATTCCAAGCAATTGAGTAAAATGTTGTTTGTAACATATAATTATTGAATAAATCACCATCACGCATTTTTGATGCAGTTTTAAAATCAATTACAGATACTTGTCCTTCAAAATCAGCAATACAATCTGTAGTTCCTGCAACACCAAGATTAGTACTGTATAGTGGTTGTTCTAATTTTCGAACATTATCAATTGAGTTTAAGGCTGGTTTCATTAAATTAAAAAGTCCTGTTGCTAGAACACCGTTTTGTAACAAGATATTTCCAAGATTACGATTTGATAAATATGCTTCAACTAATTTATGTACTTTATTTCCTCTATTTGCTGCAGTTCTCATTACATAGTTAGCTACATCATCACCCACATTTTTTCTCCATTCTTTGATAGCATCAGGAACAGATGAGGACAGTAAAGATGTAATAGAGATTAATTCCCCTGCAGGAGTAGTGTAATGACGTTTACCGTCTATATTTACTCGATTAATAGATGGCAGATGACGTGTAGATACATGGTTAAAGGTTTTTGATGCAGTTTCTAGTGTTTCTTGTGTCAAGGTCTAAACTCCTCTCCATTTAATATATTGTGGAAATATGCAACATACCCATCACCTAAATTCCATGGTCTTCCGTGTTCATAATTAAGACTCATTTGTTCAAACTGTTTTCCAAGAAATTTCGATACTGTTGCAACTATAGGGGTACAATTGTATTTTACAGAATGATCTGCAAGGTAATGCCATTCAGTCGTACTAAGAGAATGATATTCAATATCTGATCTGAACTTTACCTGAATGCATAATTTTTGTTTTATTTTATTTATGAGATCATTTTCATCAAAATTTTTGGCCACTAACGTTAATTCACGTTTTGTTGCTGTGATATCTGCAGGACCTCTTGAGCCAGGAGATAAAGTAGTAATCCAACCCAAATTATCTAGAAATGTGCATATACGAAATTCTACATTTCTACCAATTTCATAATTACTTTGAGTTTTTGCGTCAATTTTACTCGTAAACACGGATATTTTATAGGTAAAAGCTGATATAAACTTATGTCTAAAACTTGTGTAACATACTTGTGCACAAAGTTTAAGTATAGAACTCACGGTAACCTATTCGTGGTGTAAATGGTAAAAAAAGAAAATAAACAAAATCGAATAATCATTCCATGTATTAGATTTAGACAAAATGGAAAGGAGATGTTCACAGGAACAATCAAGCTTAGTCAACTTGTTGAATTGAATACAAAAGTTGATCAATTCATGGCCAAAGACTTGAATACAAATCATCTTGGATATCAAAGAGCACCAGAACCAAGACGTGCTAAAAAGTTTGGAGAGTATATTTCACATGGTGCAACAAGTCCAACAGGAATTTTACTCTCCATTAGAGATGAGGATATAAAATTACATGCAGATATAGAAGAATATTCATCAGAACGTAATACTGCGTTTCCAATTGTAGATACAGATATAGTAAAAATTTCAATTGACCCAGATTGTCTAGTATACGTAGTAGATGGTCAGCATAGACTAACAGGAATTGAAAACTGTGATGTATACGGAAAACTTGCAGACTATGCAATTCCATTTACATTACTTTGGGGAAATGACAAATATCAAGAGGCAAATCAATTCGTCATTATTAATAAAACTCAGAAAATTGTGAGAACAGACCTTGCAGAAAGATTTGTCGCTATGGAATCAAAGAGAAGAGGACTGGCAAATGTTTCAAATGATCCAAATATAGCCATTTTCAAAAATGCAGAATGGATAGGTGCAGCATTAGACATTTTAGATTCATTGACAAAGAAAAGTAAAATTTGGTCAAATAGAGTGAAACTTCCAAACGAGCCTAAAGGAGAGACTACAGTATCACAGAAATCATTTACAGATTCATTACAGATTGTTCTTACAGATTCTCTAAATGGTAAAAAAGAATGTGATGTGGTAGACATTTTAGATGCTTTCTGGGATGCCATCAAACAAAACTGTTCAGAACCATTTGATACAACAGGACAATATAGTGCCAAAGATTATGCCTTACAGCAGACAATTGGGGTCATGGCTATGCACAGAGTTCTCAATATGCTCTACAAGAATTTATGGAAAGTACTCAAACCAAAGCACTTTGTTGAACTCTTAAATGTCGATGAAGTTGCAAATCATGAGAATTGGGATAGAACACTTGCAATCACAGGTGACCCTGTAAACAAAGGTGGAAAATGGACTCTGATGGGCACAAATAACAAATCATTCAGAATCATTGAAGGAAATATCATGAGAGGAATTATGAAGACAAAGATCTACAAGCAACTAGATAAAGAGCAGAGGGATTCCAATTGACTTTCATTAAATTTACTCCAGAAGATCTCCACAACATGACAATGTGGTATCAGATGGCCTTTGCAAAAAAAGACAATAGTGAGAATTCCGATAATAAGACTCGAGCGAAAATTATCGGGGTATTAGCTTCAGAGGTGGATAAAATGGAAAGTAGAAGTGAGGATAGAGATTGAAGTTATCAGAACATAAAATTTCAAAGGTTCTAAAAGAACAAGATTCGAAAAAAACAAGTAATCTTGTAGGAGAACCATCCGGTCATCAGAAACTCACATGTTATGCTGTAAAAGCTTTGAATGATAATGACATTGTTGCATCATATGAGAACATTTGTGCTGCAATGTGGGTAATGTTTCCTAAAGTAGAAAGATTCCATCTTTACGGATTTGATGATATTCCAGATATTGACTATATGGAAAAATGTGTGAAATTGAGAGGTGTTCAAACGTATCAAGTTTTAGCTGGAGGAAGTAATGTGGATAAATCAATTCGTGAACCATTCTCATTAACACAGAAAGGCGGATTATGGGCAAACGAAGCAGAAGCAGTTCTCACGGGAAGAATACAAAGTTCAGCTAAAGAAAAAGAAGTTGTAGAAGGCCAGATAGAGTATCATGAAAAAGATTTACAAAAAATTATCACTTCAGAATTGTATAAACTTTCAAAAGAAGAACCAGACACAAGTTTACAGAAACCAGAAATAGCATATGGATTAGGCTTCTTTTATAGAGACCAAAAATTTGATGAGGACCTTAAGAAGAAACTCAAGATTATAGAAGGATGGCTAAAGCAGAGAAAAACTGACGATAAAAATAACGAAACTGACGAAAAGACCAGAGATTTTATTACTTGGATAATGTCTAAGGGATCGTTATAAAATGGGAGATTTTACACAAACTGATTCCACAAGAGAAGCAATAACTTCGATTAGAAAAGGTTCTGAGAGTTATACTAAATGTTTAACAGAGATTACAGTAAATTCTCATGAATCTTACAAACGAATGAAGAAAGCAGATCCTGCTGCAAAGATAGATGATGGCGTTTCAATTCGCGCAGATAGTAGAGGAGAGTTCTTTGAAGTTGTAGATCAATTTGAAGGAATTGCAGGTAGTGAAAAAAGAGGAATGGAAATACTTAGTATCAAAGGAAAGGGACAAGAAACTCACACAGAAGATTCAAGAAGTGCAATGGGAAGAGGAATGTCTGATGTATTATTTAGAAATCTTCATACACCAGCAATTGTTGGATGGAGAAGAAATGGACAAACATTTGCGTACATGGCTCAGTGGATTAAAGATGCTAAAAGTGGGGATCCAGTAAGAACATTTGTTGATCAAACAAACCCACAAAAAAGTACATACAATCCTGAATTAATTAAAAAAATTGAAAGTTTAATTCCAAATACTGGGACATACGTCAAATTTTGGTGGAAAGCAGAAGATGAAGGGGATCCTTTTCCAACACTAGATGAATTGAAAAATAATTTAGGATATTATTATGAATTGAAAAATATTCTATCAGGAAATAATTTCTCTTACAGAATTGAATATGTTGATAGTAAAGGTAATGCAATAAATGATAAAATTAGTTTTGTAAAATATAATGTGACAGAAATTGCAAGTATGGGAAAGAAACCTCTAAAAATAAAACTAGAACCTGAATTTTATAATAGATGTAAATGTTGGCACGAGCAATCAGACCATAGTAGTTCAGGTTGTAACAAATGTACAAAATGTAATGGGCACAACAATGATTATGACATAAGTATAATATCAGCAAAAATTTTCAAGAGTAAAACTCGATTAAATAAAGCGGGTGAAACAAAAACCCAAGGAATTTACTTTGAAGGAGAACATGGTCAAATGTACTGCATGGAAAGTCTTTATGATTTAGATGGAAAATATATCGAATCCATTTATTTTTATGTGATTGTCATATTATCGGCTGATGCAAAAAACTACATGATGAATATGAATTCAAATGAGATTGGAGAGCAGATTATTGAGTCAACTAGGCACGGATTTACACATTCAAAGAAGAATAGACTGTATCATGAGAGTAAAGCCATTCTCAAACCATGGATTGAACAATATTTGAAAAATGATTCATCTGTAGTTGTAGAAAGTGAAAATTCACTTTCTGATGAATTTAAGAAAGAATTCAATAAAATGATGGAAGAAATAATGGAGATGGAAGATGCTAAAGGAGAAGGCGAAGGCGAAGGGGATGACAAAGATAAAGAAAAAGTGGATTTGTTAGAGTTTAAGAGTAAAAGCTATTCAATTATAAAAAATAAAAAATCAAAAATTTATCTTTTATTTAATCCTGAAAAATTTTCAGTTGGAGCTAAAATAGAATGGATATCAACTAATTCAGCTATCAAAATATTTCCAACTGTAAAAGCAATACCAAGAGCAGGAAATAAAATTCCATTAGCAATTGAATGTGATAGAGAAAAGGAAGAAGGATCAATTTCGGCACATGTTAAATCAAAAGATGGAAAAGTAGAGAAAGCTGAAACTTTGATTCTATGTGTAAATGAACGTGATATTACTCCACCAACACCAACAAAATATTTAGAATTTTTCCCAAAAACAGTTACCACTAAAATTTTATCAAAGGCTTCAATTGATCTTTATGCTCATCCAAATGAAGTAGCACCAGGAACAAAAATTGAAGTTAATTTTGTACCGGATCCCGGATTTAGTAATTTAGAAGATATTACAATTAATGCACCAAAAGATATTATAATTTCAGCTCCAAGTTATAATTTTGATTTTAAACAAGAAGATTCAGCTGTTATTCCGGATAGCTTAAACTACAGAAAAACAGAAATTTCATTTGAGGGAAAACAAATAGGACTAACAGGTACATTAATTGCAAAAACCGGAGATGGTTCAGATGATTTTACTACTGAATGTAAAATAGTCTTTAAAGATCCAGAGGGAGATGAAGGAGGATTTCTTAAAGATTGGACAGTACAGAAACTACGTGGAGGTCACACTGCCTTTGTATACCAAGAAGGAAAATGTATTGCAAATTCAGAGGTTCCTCACGTAAGAACAATACTTAGTGAAAGTGATGGAATTGCAAAAAAACGTTTCAAGATTTATGAGGAAACTAAATTATTTGTGATAACTGAAATGTTGAAATTAGGTTTTGAGCAGGCTATGCAGAAAAAATATGAGGATAAACATCGTACTTTGAAAAAAGAGGGATACGAAGATTCCGAAATATTTGCGCAGGTATTAGACGAGATGAGGGCGTGGGAGAATACATACGGTGACCAAATGATGAAAAATTTGGGTTTGAGAGCAAGAAATGATGTTCCCAACCAACTTATCGATTCTAAAATCACTGTACAAATTGGAAAAGAATTTTCTGAATATGAGATTTCTGCATATGCTAAAGGAGAAAAAGAACCATTTGGAAATGAGAAATTCACAGAGCCTGAGCTACAATGCCCAATAAAAAAATCAATGTTCAATTTTATTTTTAAAGAAAATAACTTTACTGTAGGAGTTTACAATTTTGCTGATGGAACTATTGCTGCAAGATTAGATTCATTTATCCCAGGAACAAAGATGGAACCTGTTTTAAGACAAATTAGAGATGCTGTACAAATGTACAAAAAACCAGAAAATGAAATAGAAGGGATTTCAAAAGAGTGGATTTACACTCCTGTAGATGTTACTTTATGGGAAAATAATTCCTTAACGAAGACTCAAATCACAACAGATGACAATTTAATTTTCAAGATTCCTGATAGTCCTAATCCAATGGGGAAAGAAATTCCAGTAGAAGATGATGAAACGTGGATTTATGAAAATGAACCATTAGTTAGATATTCACTTTATGATGATGTGAAAAATGTGGATGAACATTCACATAGAAAAGGCCAATTAGTAAGTTTTCTTAATCCAGATAATTTGCATATAATTGCATTAAATTATGTTCGTCTTAAATTAATGAGACCTTTAGCAACATTTGATGTAATTTCAAGAGTTATACAAAAAACAGACGTTCGTAAATGTGAAGGATGTGGTTTAGAAGCAAATACTTCAAAGATTGTGTCAGACAGTTTTAATTATTATTTAGATGATCTAGAACCAGGAATTCAGAAGTTATGCAAAGATTGTCAAAGAGGAGAAGAAGCTAAAAAATAGAATGTTTTTAAAAAATGACTAAAAATATTCTAAAAGCAATAATTAACATATCAAAATCTGAAGATACAACTCTTTCAAATTATGAGGAGTTTGATGATCCGGATAATAGAATTCAAAAACAAGGTGCAGGGCTTGAAATCTTCATCAAAGATTCTTTTTGTGGAATTCCATTAGGATCGACTCCCAATGAAACACGAATTGAAAATTATCTTCGAGTATTTTCTGATACGGGTCACAAGAATAACCCTCCTGATGCAATGATAAGAGGAAGTGATGCAATGGAAATTAAGAAAAAAAATGATAATTCTGGACAGGGCAGTAGAGGCAGTCTTGCATTAAATTCATCACCACCAAAAACGTTTCTTTCTAATTCTGATAAAAATATTCAAAATTCTACTAGAGAATGTGAAGAACAGCCATGGAAAAGGGATTACTTGTATGTCATTGGGAATGTTAAATCTGGAAATTTGTTCCGAGTTACATATTGTTATGGAAATTGTTTTGTGTCATCTAATGGTGAATATGGAAGAATTTTTGATTCAATCAAGAATGGAGTTGATGGAGTAGATATTGGCACATCTAAGCGTATAGAAAGTAATGAGTTAGGAAGAATTAAGAAAATTGACCCTCAAGATTTTACAACATTAAGGATAAGATCAATGTTTGAATTGGAATCCCCAAACAAAATTTTTAAAAATGAAATTGACTGGAAACAAAATGAAAAGTTAGTGATAACAGCAATTATGCGTAAGGAAAAATATCAATCATTTCCAGAACAGGATCGTAAGTCATTAAAAAGTAATGATTTTGAAATTAAAGAATTCAAAGAGAAACATCCTGATAATCCGAAAGAAGAAATTGATTTAGTTTTAGTTAGGTATTCTAGATAGGATTTTTTTCAATAGGATGATTTCTTGCCTTTGTAATACGGCATGATGCATTCTGCTACCTTTTGCATCAATAATGGTGGCACTGCATTTCCAATTTGCTTGTAAATTGAGACTATATCACCAGAAAATGGATGATCCTTTGGAAATCCTTGGATAGCAGCACACTGTCTCCAGGATAAACGAACCAAACTTTTTGAGATGTCTTTTTCATGTTTTTTTCTAAATTCCGCCCACTCACTATCTTTTGGTCTATTTTCACCTGTAACATCTACATTCCACATTTTTTTAGATGACGGGTGTGCAGGAACTTGACTTGCCTCAGCAGGAATTGTAAAACTTGTTTCATTCCATTTTCGAATTCTATTTCGAGACATGTATCGTGATGAGAAAAAATCCTTGCGTTTTCCTTTTGTTTCTCTAAAAACTTCATCATCTTTTAGTGGGATATCTTTGATACCAAATTCTTCCATTGTAACATATGGTTTCAAATCTTTTCCATGAGTAGGTTTTGGGAATTTGAACTCGAAATCAATGTCTTTTCTGACACCAACTATGATTATTCTTTCTCTATCTTGTGGTATTCCAAAATCTTTTGCGCTGTGTAATTGGTAACTGACATTGTAGCCTTTTCCAACATCAGATAATTCTTTGATTATTGCTTCTGCTACCTTTCCAAGCTTTACAATTTTTCCATCATGAAAATATTTTGCCTTACTTTTCTCACCAATTGTAACAAGACCTTTTACATTTTCACCGATAAAAAATTCTGGATTTACTAGAGAAATTGCTCTTTTCAATTCTTGATATAGGCTGTTTCTTTTGTCTTTTACCTCTCGTGGTCCAGCAAGACTGAATCCCTGACATGGAAAACCACCAGTTATGACATTTGCATTTGTAAAATTTTCAATTTTTTCAACATTTCCCTTATGAACAATTTTCTTTCCTGAACCATTCTCAAATCTACTCCTTAGTGTTTCACAGGCATCAGGATTGTTATCATTTGCAAATACTAGATCAAATCCTGCAGATGTGAATCCAAGAGAATCTCCTCCTCCACCAGCAAAAAGTGTAGCAACAGTTGGTTTTTTCAAGATTATACATATTGTAATCTAATTGATTTTAAATTATCCGGGGCGTTTTGTACACCACTTTACATCACTTTTCGTGCTCAAATAAAATGACATCCCATATTACTTCTAGACACATATCTACAGTATCGTATACGTTTCAACACAAAGTACGATTCACTATGCGTGGTGGCGATATCCTTTTGCGAGAGATTTCCCATTGCCATCATGCATTTAAAAAATCTAAATGATTACTCTTTTTCTCTTTCAATAATAGATACAACTAACTGAATCATCATAGAAAACTCCTCTACATTTCCCTTACAGATTTCTAACATCTCATCTCTCTCAGGAGAGGCTGGCTGTTTTTGCACATTTTCTATAATTCCAGTCTCGCGTATACGATTAGTCTCAAACCATTCCTGTAAAACCTTCAAGTCAGCAGCACTGTCCTTTTGCATAAATGATTGATATTGTGATTAATTATAACGCTTTTTTTATTCCTAAAATCTTATCTAATACGATTGGAATATCACAGTATGAATCAAGTAATCAATGCAGAAAAAAAACTAATTCAAATCTTAAAAATATTGAAAATGAGCCCAATGCCATATTCTACTCTGAAAAATTTGAGTGGTTACAGAATTAAAAAAGAACATAGAGAATTTCCAGAATTAATGAAACTTGGATTGCGTTTACACCTAATTAACCTCGATAGATACAGTAGAGAATACGAATTAACACCGTATTCGACACGTATTATTGAATAATTATAACGCTTTCACCCCTAGCTAAATAATCTTCATTTGAAATACCTATAACCAAATTGTTCTCATACAATGATGGAAGAGCTTTAGTAATTTTCTTGTAAAAGAACTGAAACTACTGTCTCTGCTCACATTTTTTATCTCTAGATTTTTATCACTGTACAAATTATCAGAATCGTTGATTCCATGAACACGCAGTTCATGGGTGGGAGAGAAATTTTCAGTTTCTCTTCCACACTATAATTTTAGGAAAATGAAATCGAATCTTTAGAGCCGTATTTTTCAAACAACCCTTCATAACTGCTTAATCGCTCTGGAATGATTTTCATGTCATTATCATACATTTTTGTGATAAAGGCAGCCAAGACACGTTCATTATTTTCATTAAAAAATCTCACGCTGAAACTAATTCGCTCAGGTTTTTGTTCTTTAACAAATTCTGCTTTTTTGATTAATTCAGAATTTACATGCATGTGACAGGGACCATCATTTTCGCCGATATTGATCCATTTTTCTTTTTGTCTAATGGTTAACTCGTTGCTTCTAATCTCGCTAACTGCACCTTCATTTCTTATGACAAATAACACATTTTCAATTTTTACAAGGTCAGATAAGATTTCGTAAAGCATAACATTATGTCAAATTACCTTTTTTTAAGAAATCTGCAAAATCTTTATGATTTAGGTTCTTTTCTTGAGCAGTCTATGCATAATTTACCGACTTCAAATACGTAAAGAAGCTTATCACAATTTTTACATCGTCTTTCTGTTCGCGTTTTGTCATATCCATATGGCATCTGTAATCACTTTTTCTTCCAGCCTGAAGTCCAATTTTTTAATGAACATTTTGCTAATTCGCTTCTAGAATGATCTTTTAGTTTACGCCCACATTTTGGACAAA
>Ga0233427_10003079_pt1 | contig 14927 bp, 12 predicted proteins | sample SI_118_April2016_5_FD_179885 | JGI IMG/M metagenome (GOLD analysis project Ga0233427, IMG submission 179885) | Seawater microbial communities from Saanich Inlet, British Columbia, Canada - SI_118_April2016_100_MG | ecosystem: Environmental > Aquatic > Marine > Inlet | place: Canada: British...
CTCCCCTTCCTGCATTTCAATTCGAAGTTCTGGTGTATTCACCGTGTCGGGAATTTCAGCAAAGACTGCGCTCGGCAGCCGGGTATCATTCGACAACACTTCGCATAGCCGTGCGGCGGCATAAAGTGCGTCGTCAAATCCGTACCAGCGCTCCTTAAAAAAGAGATGCCCGCTCATCTCCCCGGCAAAAGCACCGCCGGTTTCACGAAGCTTCGCTTTTATAAACGAGTGTCCGGTCTTCCACATCAGCGCGTCACCGCCGGCATGTTTGATGGCTGCCGGCAGCAGTCGCGTGCACTTGACGTCGTAGATGATCTTCGCGCCTGGGTTGCGCGACAGGATATCCTGCGCAAAGAGGATCATCTGGCGATCCGGCCAGATGACCTGGCCGGTGTCGGTCACCACGCCCAGTCGATCACCATCACCATCAAAAGCGACTCCCAAGTCAGCTTCTTCACGGTGTACGGCTTCGATGAGCGGTGCGAGATTGTCCGCAACGCTGGGGTCAGGGTGGTGATTGGGAAAAGTGCCGTCGACCTCGCTGAAGAGTTCGACGACATCACAACCGATATCCCGCATCAGTTGGGGTGCTGCCATGCCGGCAACACCATTGCCGCAGTCGGTCACCACCCGAAGGGGTCGTTTTAGCCGGACGTCCGCAACCACCCGGCGCATATATTCGGGAACCACGTTTTCTGCGCGCCGCTGTCCGGTACCAACAGAAAACTCCCGATTCTCAATCCGTTTGCGCAGGTCCTGTATACGCTCGGCCGCTAATGTGTGGGTGCCGATCATGACCTTGAGTCCGTTGTAGTCGGGCGGATTGTGGCTGCCGGTAACCGACACCGCGGAACCGATATCAAGTGCCTCAGTTGCGAAATAGGTGAGCGGTGTTGGGACCATGCCGATGTCCACGGCATCGCAGCCAGTGGCGCAGATGCCATCCATCAACGCCCCCGCAATCGTGGGGCCCGACAACCGGCCATCACGACCGACTATCACCGCCCGGTCGCCCGCCGCCAGCGCCTCGGTACCAATGGCGCGGCCAATCTGCTCGACGATATCCGCGGTCAGCGACTGTCCGACGATGCCACGAATATCGTAGGCCTTGAAGATTTCAGGATGGGAAACGTGCATAGGCGGGGGATTGTAGCCTCAGATTGAGGGAATGCGGTGTCTACTGGACAGGACTCCAAGTATCGTTTAGCCTGTTGCCGGGAAAGTAAAGACTTCAGTTAAAAATCATATATATCCCTATCTTCAGAAGGAGGAGATCAATGAACAAAAGTAAAGAATTTATCGCCCGGCTTCAGGATGGGCAGTTTACTCGGCGTCAGGCGCTTAAAGCGCTTGGGGCCATGGGGTTTGCTGTTGGCGCCGTGCCGCTAGGCGTGCGCTCTGCACTCGCTGGCGACAACGCCACGTATTTTACCTGGGGCGGCTACGATGATGACGGCATGTTCGCGCCGTATATTGCCCAGCACGGCGGCCCCCCTAACTATGTTACCTACGGTGATGCTGAAGAAGGGCTCACCAAGATGAAAGCGGGCTTCGTTGTGGACGTTACTCATCCGTGTTCCAACGATATTCCGCGGTGGAAGGATTCGGGTATGTTCCAAGGGATGGATAAAGGACGTCTCGCACACTACGACGATCTTTTTGCGGACCTGGTTAATCTGCCCGGGGCTAATGACAACGCCGGCCAATGGTTTATGCCCTTTGACTGGGGTGCAACCTCTATTACCTACCGTACCGATCTTGTTGACCTTGAGGGTAAGGCCGAATCCTGGGAGATGCTCTTCGATCCGCGCTACAAAGGCAAAATCGCGGTGATCGACAGCGCTGCGGATACCTGGTACTGCATGGCTATCCTGGCTGGCGTTGATATCGGCAAGCCACTGACCGGAGATGACATCGATAAGACCAACGCCTTGATGAAGAAACTCCGGCCGCAAGTGCGGATGTTTACCAACGATATGACATCGCTGCAACAGGCTATGGCCTCAGGTGAAATTGTTATGGCCATCACGTGGAATGAAACGCCGGTCGCGCTCGCAGGAGAAGGCCATGCTGTGCGTTTCGCGGGACCTAAAGAGGGCGCCTTGACCTGGTGTTGCGGGCTTATGATGCACAAGGATGCGCCGAATCTTGACGGGGCTTATGACATTGTGAATGCCATGACGTCTCGCGAGACCGGGGTATACGTTATTGACTGGTGGGGTTACGGCCACTCCAACGCTGCAGCATTCAAGGTGGCGGACCCCGGTATCCTTGCCCAGCTCGGTCTTGATAAAGACCCCATTGCCTATCTTAATGCTGGACACATGGGGGTTCCCCAGGCCGATGACGTCGAAACCCGGATCAACCGCGACTTCGAGGCGATCAAGACCGGCTTCTGATCCCCATTAACCCACTACCTGGCAGATGCCAGGTAGTGGGTCACTTTGCATTCCTGTAGGAATCGGGGCCAGAAATTCCCAAGATGTATTCGACCCTCAACCGGGTCTTCGCCTTATGAGAATCGTGAGCCACCTTTTGGCGCTGACGTCAGTGGCGATACATTCCCTGTCGGCTTAGGAATGAACAGGATAGATACAGGCTCGTCAGATGACGATGCTGATGAATAGCACAGAATCCAAAACAGTATCGCAGGTCCGTGACTACGTGAGCCGGCGGCCGGGATTGCGTGGCTATCTGCTGCTGTCCCCGACGCTGATGATTGTCGGCACTTTGATGCTCATACCGGTGCTGGGGATGGCGGTAATGAGCTTCTGGCAGCAGACCGGCCATATGGCTTTTGACATGAGCGGTACGCTCAACAATTACGTCGAAGCGCTTACCCGGGACATGTATCGGGTACTCTTTCTTCGGTCGTTGGCGATCTCAGGTCTGACAACCCTGGTGACGGTGGTGATGGCTTTTCCACTAGCGTACTTTATTGCCTTTTATGTAAAGCGCCACAAGATGGTCTGGATCATCGTGGTTACTTTGCCATTCTGGACGAGTTACCTGCTGCGGGTATTTTCGTGGAAGGTAATCCTGGGCTACAACGGGGCGGTCAACTCAGGCCTGATCTCTCTTGGGATTATCGGTGAACCGCTGACCTTTCTGATGTACAACCCCACCGCTGTGGTTATTACGCTGACGCATGCTTGGGCAACCGTCGCCATTTTGCCAATTTATGTGTCGCTTGAGAAAATCGACCGGTCCGTTCTCGAAGCGGCAACCGATCTTGGCGACAGCCCCTTTATGCGCTTTGTTCGAGTCGTCCTGCCACTCGCACTGCCGGGTATTCTGGCGGCGTCTGTCCTGATCTTTATTCCGACTGTGGGGGATTACGTCACGCCTTCCCTGGTGGGTGGGTCTGATGGGTACATGATCGCCAACGTGATCCAGTTCCAGTTCGGTCGTGGCAGTAACTGGCCGTCAGGTGCCGCGATTTCCTTAACTGCTATGACCATTGTGGCTATTCTGGTCGGCGTCTTTGTGTGGGTGGCTCGGCGCATGAGTGGAAGAAGGTCATGAACTCGGGCACCGGTGTCGCCGCACGAATTCTCGGCACCTACGCCGTGATTTACGTGGCCTATCTTTATATCCCGGTACTCTTTTTGCCGCTTTTCTCGTTCAATGATTCCATCTATATCAGTTTCCCGCTCCGCGGCTGGACGATGAAATGGTATGAGACTATGCTCGCTAACGATGCGCTTCACCGGGCGTTGATCAACAGTCTTAAAGTCGGTTTAGCGACGGCCTTTATAAGCACGGTACTGGGTATTCTGGGGGCTCGCGCGGTTACGCGCTACCGGTTACCCGGTCAAAAGCCTGTTGTCGCTATCATCATGCTTCCTCTGGTGGTGCCCGAGATCATCTTGGCGATGGCGTTGCTTATGGTCATTTTGCGCGCCGGGGGTTCTTTGGGCCTGGTGAGTATCTCGGCCGGACATATTCTGCTCTGTGTGCCGTTCGCCATGGTCGTGCTGATGTCACGTTTTGAAGGCTTCGACCGGTCGTTGGAGGAGGCATCATATGATTTGGGTGAAAACGGCTGGTGGACATTCTGGCGTGTGACCTTCCCGAACGTGTTGCCGGGAATTGTGGCGAGCTTGCTGCTAACCTTCACCATCTCTTTTGATGAATTCATCATGGCATTTTTCTTGGGCAGTACCGAGCCTACTTTGCCCGTCTTTATGTGGAACCAGTTACGGTTCCCCAAACTCCTTCCCGGGGTTTTGGCGTTGGGCGCGTGCATTCTCATTGCAAGCGTATTTATCGTCCTGATCGCCGAGTGGTTTCGGCGGCGCAACACCCTGGATTCACAGTCGGGAGATGTGATCATTGGATAACGCTTTTATCGAAATCATCGGAGTGTCGAAATCGTTTGGTAGCGTGACGGCTGTCGACAATATCTCGGTCTCTATACGTCAGGGTGAGTTTTTCTCGTTGCTGGGCCCGTCGGGTTGCGGCAAGACTACGTTGTTGAGAATTCTGGGAGGACTTGAGATGCCTGGAGGCGGCAAGGTCATGATTGACGGGCAGGATATCACGCACATGCCGGCTCATCTGCGGCCGACCAATATGGTGTTTCAGAATTACGCGATTTTTCCCCATCTCAACGTTGAGCAGAATGTAGCTTACGGCCTACGCCAGCAGAGGTTGTCCCGTGAGGAGCAGATGGAGAAGGTTTCATCAGCACTTTCGATGGTGAAGCTCGAAGGGTTTGAAAAACGGGGCGCCGATGAAATGTCTGGGGGTCAGAAACAAAGGGTGGCTCTCGCAAGAGCCTTGATTAAGCGACCCAAGGTTTTGCTCCTGGACGAGCCTTTGGGCGCTCTGGATAAAAAGCTTCGCGAGGAGATGCAGATCGAACTGCGTATGCTGCAGCAGCAGGTTGGCATCACCTTTGTGTTTGTCACTCACGACCAGGAAGAGGCGTTGACGCTTTCCGACCGCGTAGCAGTGATGGACGAAGGGAAAATCCTGCAGATGGATTCGCCCCGGCAGATCTATGAGCGGCCGAGCAGTCGGAAGGTGGCCGACTTTATTGGCCAGATGAACCTACTTGAGGGTGTGGTTCAATCGGTGGGGAAGAGGGTGACCGTCAGGACATCAGCCCTGGGTGAGGTCAGCGTTTCGGAAAACGATCAGGCCGTTGACGTTGGGGATTCCGTCACCCTTGCAGCCCGTCCTGAAAATCTGCGCTTGCGGGCGGATTCCGAACCCGGCGCTGTCAGGGTAACCCTAGCCGCCAGTGCGTTCTGGGGTCATACCACCTACTACCGGGTCACCGCATCGGATTCAGAGACCGATTCGCTGGATGTGGCCCAGCAGGATTATGCTGGGGCTGGGCGCGCCGGGGACGAGGCCTGGCTATGCTTTAACCCGGAGGACCTTTTGCTCCTAAAATACTAGCGGCCACCGCTTGAATCCCTCTGACTGTATAGCTATACAGAAAATTGTATACTCATACAATCAGGGATCAAGGTTAAATCGAAGGCCGGACACTATGAGTGCAGTCTCCCCCGCGGGACCCAGTCGGCTCAATGTCGACCGGCGCGGCCAGTTAGTTGAAGCGACCATTGAGGTTATCTACCGCGACGGCCTCTCCCGTCTGACCCTTGCCAAGGTCGCTCGCCAAGCGGGCCTTTCCACCAGCATTGTCAATTTTTACTTCAAGACCAAAGAGCAACTGCTCCTGGAAACGCTTCAGACGGTTTCTCAAGAGTACGAGGCCGCGGTGGATAAAGCTTTCGAGAGCTCCTCTGACCCGGTAGAGACGCTAAAGGCACTGGTAGATGCCATGCTGGATCCACAACTTTGTACGCCGGCGCGTGCTGCGGTGTGGTATGCCTTTATGGGAGAGAGCCAGGCCCGGGCTGACTACTCCGGGGCGGTAAGGGTTCGGGAACTCGCCATACGTCAGCGCATTGAAGGATTGTTTACTGATTTGTTCAGTGAGGCCGATGCATCAGTATCAAAAAGAAGTCATGCCATTCCGCTGGCACGCGCCTTGGATGCACTGATCGACAGTATCTGGGAGCAGTCGGTGATGGAGCCCGATATGCTTGATCTTGACCATGCACGAAAGATCTGCCTCGATTACCTTGCGAGTGTGTTGCCGGAGGGTCTTGATACATCCATTGGTACGCCATCCGGAAACCCGACGTCGATCTCGAAAGACATCAGTGAGGGAATGCTGTCAGCCTGGACCTATACCAGCACCGAGTTGTACGAACTGGAGATGGCGGAGCTCTTCCGACGCGAATGGATGCTGGCAGGGCATATCGCTGACGTGTCTGCCCCGGGAGACTATCTGACACTCGAACTGGGCCCGGAACGCGTTCTGGTCATGCGTGATGAGAGGCATCAGCTGCATGCCTTTCACAACGTCTGCCGTCACCGCGGTTCCCGTGTGGTGCCCAAGTCACAGGGCAACTGCGGACACGTGATGCGTTGCCCCTTTCATGGCTGGACCTATCGTCTTGATGGACGGCTAAAGAGTGTCCCCCGTCTACCTACATTCGAAGGCCTCGATACCCATCAGCAGGGCTTGATCCCCCTTGAACTCGAGGTTTGGCAGGGCCTGGTGTTCATTCGTTTCGAGGCAGGTGGGGAGCCGGTGGCGAAACAACTGGAGGTCATCGAAGAGCGTGTCGGCAACTATCGCTTGGCTGACATGATCTCGCTCGGTGAAGCCAGTGTCAGTGAGGTTTCCTACAACTGGAAGTTTTTTCATGATGTAGACAACGAGGGGTATCACGTACCCAGCGCACATCCGGCACTTCAGGAACTGTATGGACGGACTTATCGCGACGATCTCATCGGGGGGATTTCTGTATCGACGGGAGTGGTTGACGATCACCCATCGACTTCATGGAGCGTTGCGAGGTACAAGTCGCTATTGCCCGACGCGGAACATCTGCCTGCCGAGGCGCGCCGTCTGTGGCTGTACTTTGGAATTTTCCCCAACGCAGTGATTTATTTTTATCCCGAAAAGGCCGGGTATTACATGACCTTGCCGCGCAGTCCCAATGTAACTCAAGTCGTATCCCGGGAGTACGGTCTGCCGGATCCTTCCCGCCAGGTTCGGGCGGCACAGTATCTCAGCGGCCGTATCGACACTCTGACCAGTCAGGAGGATAACGCGCTTGTGCAGTGGCTTCAGGAGGCAGCAGGGACGAGTGTTTTCCCGCTTGACAATCTTGCTGATATCGAAGCGGGTGTGCTGCAGTTTCACCGTCGCCTCAAACAGAAGATTCCCGTAATGGGTAGATGCCGCCCGCCGGTATTAGGAACGCTGGCCAAGGACAACCAGGAACTGCAGGTGGGAGCGCTCGCCTGACCGCTCCCGCTTTGGGATCCTTAAGAATTCAACCAAAAATCGATCAAACACTAAAGGAGTATCCAGATGACAACAAGCCCTAGCCCGATTGACCTTTCAGCGATCCGACGTATGGATGCGCACGTTGTTCACCCCTGGGAATCTTTTGATAAACCGAATGCGAGCCGTACGGTACTGGGCGTTGGTGATGGGGCCTATGTTTTTGATGCCAAAGGCAATCGTCTATTGGATGGCCCTGGCGGCATGTGGTGCGTCAACGCTGGCCATGGCCAGCAGAAGATCGTTGACGCGATTCATCAGCAGGCCGCGCAGTTGTCGTACACCAGTCCATGGAGTCATCCGACCGAATCCGCAGCCCGCCTGGCTGATCGTCTTGCTGCCGTTGCGCCCGGAGATCTTGACCACGTGTTTTACGCAACCGGTGGATCAACCGCGGTAGATTCGGCGCTGCGTTTTATGATGTTCTATAACAATGTGTTGGACCGGCCGGAGAAGAAACACATTATCTCCCGTCATGACGCCTACCACGGCAGCACTTATCTTGCCGCTGCCGTGTCAGGAAAGCCTCGGGACAAGAGTTGGCTCGATACAAGGCTCGATACAGTACATTTTATTTCATCTCCCAATCCCTACCGTCGGCCGGACGGGATGAGTGTGGACGCCTTCAAACAGTTTTTAATCAAAGAACTGGAGGATAAGATCCAGGAGGTCGGCCCGGATAAGGTGGGCGCCTTCATTGCGGAGCCGATACTTGCCTCCGGGGGCGTCATTGTTCCGCCACCGGGATACCACGCAGCCTGTCTCGAGATCTGCCGCCGCCATGACATCATATATATATCCGACGAAGTGGTGACCGGATTCGGTCGCTTGGGCCACTGGTATGCATCTGAACCTGTTTTCGATATTACGCCGGACATCATTATTTCGGCCAAGGGTCTGACTTCCGGGTATATCCCCCTGTCCTGTGTAATCATTTCCGATAGGTTGATTCAGGCGGTCAGTGGCGACAGCGACCGCGGCTCCGTGTTTTCCAATGGCTTTACCTACTCGGGTCATCCAGTGGCTTGCGCGGCGGGAATTGCCAATATGGAAGTCTTTGAATCGCAGGGACTGCTTGAGAATGCACGGGAGGTGGGCTCCTATATGCAGACTCAGTTGCGGACCTTGTCGGATCTTCCCATCGTGGGCGATATCCGTGGCATGGGGTTGATGGGTTGTGTTGAGTGTGTTGTGAGCCAGGAGAGCCGAGAACCCCTGGAATTGGACTACGAGGTAGGCAGTCGAATCGATCAGCACTGCCAGGCGCTGGGTTTGTTGGTTCGACCACTGATCAATATGTGCGTAATGTCTCCGCCGCTATGCATCACCCGCGAACAGGTCGACGAAATGGTCGGCATCCTTCGTGAAGGGATCGTACGTACCATGGATGATTTGAACAAAGAGGGAGTGACAACCTTCGATTGAGCGATCCTATTGAGCAGATCCGATAACGATCATGACTGAAACACTGGTAATTGCCTTTACCACTTTTTTTGCCACTATCGGCCCAATCGATATAGCGGTTGTGTACGCCGCGTTATCACGCGGAATGCCGCCCCGGCAGCGTTGGCGCACTGCTGTGCGCGCTGTATTTCTGGCCTCCTGCCTGCTATATGCATTTGTCCTGTTTGGCCAGGTACTCCTTGACCGCCTTGGTATTTCTATTCCGGCGTTGCAGACTGCCGGTGGCATCCTGTTGTTTCTAGTAGGGCTGGATATGGTTTTCGCACGTCACTCTGGCGTGGTGTCGACGACCCAGGATGAGGATCGAGAAGCTCGTGAGAGAAAGGACGTCGCGGTATTCCCGCTTGCCACCCCTTTAATCGCGGGGCCGGGCGCAATTGGTGCCGCTATCTTGCTGATGACCAATGCGGGAGACGATGTATATCAGCAACTGGCAGTGGTCACGAGCCTGAGCTTCGTGCTCCTGTTGACTCTGGTGTTAATGTTTGTGTCAGGTCAGGTACAGCGCCTGCTGGGTGTGACCGGTATGAATGTGGTCAGCCGGATATTCGGGCTCCTCTTGACGGCGCTTGCCGTGCAGTTTGTGTTCGATGGAATTAAGGGATCGGGCCTAATCAACGTTTGAGCGGTGGTGACGACGGATTGTGTGTCTGGGCGTACTCGTGACAGACGCGCCAGTCCTCTGCAAAGTGGGTGCGGATTCGGTCGAGGCTGTCCGGGTGGATCAGCGGACTGGGATCAAGCAATGATTCGGGGACCAGTTTCGCAGCGCCCAGGATGCCATAGCAGGCCCACAGCCTCAGACGTCGTTGCACCCGGTGAAGTCCAGGATGCCGGACCGGTTTGGGAATCTCGGAAAAAAGATGCTTTCCCGTCCGCCGCATGATTTTGAGTTGGTTGTCGCTCCACGAGCTGTGAACCGCTGACAGATCAATCTGGTCACGCCGGTAGCGAGCGCCAGTGAATGCACACAATTTATCAATAAGCGTAAATGGGTCCGTTTTCAGTTCCTCATGGAAAAGGACCAGTGGACTTGAGTTGAAGCGTTTCTCAATGGCCTCGATCATCGGCATGAAGCGCATTTGTCCCTCGCCCCAGACGAGCGGTTCAGGGCTATCGAGATCTGCATAACGCTCAAAGTCCATACTGCCCCCATTCTTGAGGTAGCGTCGGTAATGGGAGGCGATCCAGCCGTCATGCCGACGGAGCACCAGGATGATCCGTGCATCGGCCTTGAAGGCAGAAAATTCATCAAGGCGCTGAGTCAATCGGTAGGCGGCCTCGCGCGAGATCAGATAGCGTTGATCACGGCTCCGTTCGATCAGGCCCCGGTAACCGCGGTAACGGTCGCGGGGGATATAACGTATACCCTCCAGCTTAGGAAAAATCTGGTTCTGTAGATAGGTCGAGGCGGCTTTACCCAGACCAACGTGATAGAAAATCTGGTATTCGTTGGGATTTCGCGCCACGTTGTGCCAGCGGACTTTTGCCCTTAGTTGACGCGCTCGGTCTGCGCGCGTTGGGCCAGATAGTTCATCAGGTCAATGAGTTCGTTGTGACCCCCGGCCCAGGACACTTTGGTTCGGTATTTCCCGTCGATAATGATTGTTGGCACACCGTCCGTTTCGTATCGACCGGACATGTCGGCGGCGTGTGCGACCATGGAATCGACACCAAAAGAATTGAAGGTATCGAGTATGGGCTGCGGCTCGAGACCCTGTTCTGCCACCCAATCGGCCACCTGCTCAACCGATCTAAACCGTTTTTGCTCTTCATGGATTGCTTCAAAGTAAGGCTCGTGCAACCGGTCTACCAGGCCAAGGGCGACAAAGGTGTAATAAACCCGCGCATCAAACTCCCACGAACGGTTAAGAACTGCGGGGAGTCGGACGAATTCCACGAATTCGGGTTTGTTCTTTAGCCATTTGTTTAGGTAGGGCTCCAGAGCAAAGCAGTGTGGACAGCGGTACCAGAAGAGTTCGAGCACTTCGATCTTGTCGCCCGTATGTACGGGCTGGGTTACCTGAAGCTCAAAGAAGTTGACGTCCTGCTGATATTCCTGGGCTGCGCTCGGAAGACTCAAAACCAAAAAGAGGCTCAGGGTGCTTAAGACTTTATTCATCAAAGTTTCCTCTGGAGGGATGCTTTTGTCAGTTGAGGCGAGCGCTAAGCAGGCCTCGAAGCCCGTCGAAGCTGCCATTGCTCATCATCACAATGCGGTCACCGGGTTCTGCCGTGTCACAGACCTTATCAACGATCTCTAAAACGGAATCACAGACAGTAATTTTAGCCCCCTCCGCCAAAGGTGTCAGTTCCGAAGGATCCCAATCAAGATCATCCCGCCGAAGGATAATGGCCATGTCGGCGATCGACAGCGCCCGCGCGAGTTCCGCACGGTGAACCCCGCGCTTCATGGTGTTGGAGCGGGGTTCTAGGATTGCGATTAGTTTTCCACGGCGCTCCAGGGCCTGAAGTGAGTGCAGAGTTTCACGAACCGCCGTGGGGTGGTGCGCGAAGTCGTCGAATAACGCGATTGATGATGAAGGGTTGGTCCGCTCAAGGCGACGCCTGGGCGCCTGAAATTCAGTCAGCGATGCGCAGGCGGCCGCGAGTTCAACACCAATGATCTGACTGGCAGCGATCGCGCCGAGAGCGTTCGCCATATTGTGTCTGCCTATCAGGGGCCAGTCCACCGTGGCCACTCGGACATTTTCGTTGAAGACCTCGAAGCGCCGGCAGTCGGCCTGTAGCGCAACAGCACGCCAAGTTGCCGGCGTGTCGGTACAGCTGTAGGAGACGATCTGGGACCAACATCCGCGAGCGAGCAGTTCGTTCAATTCGGCGTGATCTGTATTGACCAATATCACTCCGTCCGATGGCACGCTACGCAGAAGATACTCGAACTGCCGCTCGATGTCGCCAATGGAGTCGAAGATATCAGCATGGTCAAATTCGAGGTTGCCGAGAATCAGGACATCAGGACGGTAGTGAAGGAACTTTGCACGTTTGTCAAAGAATGCCGTATCGTACTCATCCGCCTCAATAACAAACCAATCTCCCGAGCCAAGTCTTGCCGAGACGTCGAAATTGCCAGGAACACCTCCGATCAAAAATCCAGGTTCGATTCCGCACTGGTCGAGAATAAAGGCAGCAATGCTGGCGGTCGTCGTTTTGCCATGTGTGCCGGCGACTGCCAGCACGGGCTTTTGCGGAATAATGGCCTCCCGTAGCCACTGAGGTCCGGAGGTATACGGGCAGCGCTGCTTCAGGATGTGTTCGACCAGAGCATTTCCGCGGGACAGAGCGTTACCGATCACAAACAGTTCGGGCTCAGTATTCAGTTGCTCCGGATGGTATCCCTCCTGTATCGCAATATCCTGAGAATACAGAAGATCGCTCATGGGGGGATACACCGCCTGATCACAACCGCTGACAGAGAAGCCCGCTTCCCGGGCAATCAACGCAAGCCCCGCCATGAACGTCCCGCCGATACCAGCAATGTGGACCGAGTTTTTCAACCAGACGGGCTGCCGCTGAAGGTCAGGATGGCGGCCATGATCACCGATTGACAGGCGACGATGATCAGCAGTGCAAGCCCCAACCCACATTCCATTGCCTGCCGGAGGATTGAAGTCATCACGGCGAGTGACCAGATGGCGATTACCGCCGCGATGAGCAACGGTGTCGTTAACACCATCACGGGATCAGGCCCGTCTGGCAGCAGGCTTTCATGCCACCCGAAGAAAGGAAGCGCCAGCAGCTGCAACAGCGTGGTTGCTCCGAACATAGCAGTCAGGGCCTGGGTTGAGCGCTCAGAAAGACTACGGAAACGCAAAATCAGGCTGATCAGAAGTGCAAACAACAGCACTTGACCGACCGACATGAACATTCCCCGAATCAGTCCAGCATTGGGGACAGCATTGATCGCACTCGTAATGACCGCGAGGGCGGCGGTCGCGAGGAGCAGCGTTTCCGAGCGTGGCACATCCTGGGTCTGGTGTCGAAACAGACAAAGATTGATGAACAACTGAAGGTATCGGAACATGAGGTTTAATCACTGATGAGAACTATTCGATGATATCATCAGAGCGAATCATTCTCGTGTTCAAAAAGACCAAAACTCCCGTTGACAGCGAGCACACCGTTGAACTCCCAGCCGTTCTGGATAGACCGCCAGCAAGATCTTGATACCTGGGTGAACCATGCTGAGGCGGCCCCATGGCTTGGCGTTGATACAGAATTTGAAAGGGTCCGAACCTTCTTCCCACGGTTCTGCCTGCTTCAGATGTCAACGCCGGAAAAGGCGGTGTGTATCGATCCATTGGCAGACCTCGATTGGGACGCGGTCCGGAAACTGTTTACACAGACGCGTCCGATGAAGATCTTTCACGCAGCCCGACAGGATCTGGAAGTGCTGCATCATTATCTGTCGGTATTGCCCGCGAACGTCTTTGACACGCAGATTGCCGGCGCGCTCTGCGGACACGGTGAGCAGGTGGGTTATGCCTATCTGGTCAAGGAGATATGCGGTATATCGCTGCCAAAAGCATTCACCAGGACGCCATGGTGTCGACGCCCGTTAAGTGAAGAGGAGATCCAGTATGCCCTGGACGATGTGCACTACCTTGGCACCTTATACGAGACCTTGAGTGCTGAACTTCAGGATCGCGGTCGCGCATCCTGGCAGTCTGATGATTGCGCTGCGCTCGTATCTGATCAAGCATTGCAAAAGGCCCAGCTCGCTCCGATTCATCGGGTAATGCGAGCATGCGCGGGGATGGATGACGCCTCACAAAGTGTGGCGGTGGCGCTGGCAAAGTGGCGCGAAGATTTAGCCCGGGAAAAAGATCGCCCACGCGAGTGGCTGTTGTCCACAGATGTCGTTGTTGAGCTCGCGCGTGCGCGTCCTCAGAATCTTCAAGCGTTGGCGGCGGTCCCTGGCCTTGAAAAGTCCACACTGAAGCGCCAGGGTGAAGAGTTGCTGGCGGTTATTCGTGCAAGCGAATCTCCCGCATCTGATTTCACTCCGATGCCCAGACCGATTAGGCCCGATGCGGCTCTGAAGGCTCTGGGAAATGCTTTGTGGAAGCATCTCAAGGAAGCGTGTGAGCACGAGGGTATTCCGACATCGGCCGTTGCTCGCAGAGACGAGATCCGCGCACTGGCGGCCGGTGAGCGTCATAACCTTCGCATACTCAACGGTTGGCGCCGTGTGTTTGTCGGCGAATCCCTTCTGGCGCTAACTTCACAGGCAAATACGTCGAGGCCTTGATAAAATATCCTAAGTCACATTTGTCATGACGGAGGTTTATCTATGCCTGGTTTACGTACAATACTAGTTCCATTTAACAATACCCAGCCCAACGCTGCTGCCATTGATGCGGCGAAACGCATCGCGGAGGCGGAAGGCGCCTACATCGAGGGAGCCTATAGTCGACAGGTGCTCCCGATTATTGCAGGTGAAGGTATTACCTTGCCTGGGGATTACCTGGCTGCATTTGAAGAAGAGGGAAGACAGCAGGCGGCAATCGCCCGGGAGGCGTTCGAATCCCTGATCGCCGAACGAGGCATTCCTTTAAAGTCTCTTGAAAGCGAAGGCCTGCGGGCGGGCTGGACCGAGATGATGGGAACGGGGCCGGAAGGTCTTGGTGAATATGCCCGGGTTTTTGGCATCAGTGTCCTGCACCGCGACTTGTCCAGCGGCGACATGGACTGGAAGAGCACTGCCGAGGCGCTACTCTTTGAAAGCGGCCGCCCGCTGTTGCTGGTCAGCGATGATATCCCTCAAACAATCGGTAAGCGGATTTTGGTGGCCTGGAACGGCAGCACCGAAACGGCGCGGGCGTTGAGTGCCGCAAGACCGCTGCTTGCCCGATCGGAAGCGGTTCGGGTGCTGTCGGTAGATGGCGGCATGGTTTCCGGCCCGGATGTTGATATGATTACCGCGCACCTTAGTGCGAGCGGGTTTCACGCGCATTCCAAAACGGCCGATAGCGCCGGTGCCACGGTGGGGCAGACGATTGTTTCAGAGGCCAAGGACTTTGGCGCAGATCTGATCATCAAAGGCGCCTTCACGCATAGCCGG
>Ga0233427_10003080_pt1 | contig 14926 bp, 14 predicted proteins | sample SI_118_April2016_5_FD_179885 | JGI IMG/M metagenome (GOLD analysis project Ga0233427, IMG submission 179885) | Seawater microbial communities from Saanich Inlet, British Columbia, Canada - SI_118_April2016_100_MG | ecosystem: Environmental > Aquatic > Marine > Inlet | place: Canada: British...
ATTTGGAATTTGGACATCTTGAAATATAGCTAAAAGGAATATTCAATTAGAAACTTGAAGTCTCAAATAAAATTTAAAACTATCCTAAAATCTAACTGGCCATTTTTATATGATCTTCTTAAAGAAAGAAATTCAAATGTGAATATTTCTCATAAAAAAATGCCCAGTTACAGTCAACATGTAAAATTTGTTATGTCAAAACCATATTCTAAATGGTATATAATTCAACAAAATGATCAAAGTATTGGTTCAATTTATTTATCAAAACAAAATGAAATTGGAATATTTCTAATCAAAACTATGCATAGAAAAAAAATAGGTCAAATTGCATTGAAAATGATGATGGAAAAACATCCAAGAAAAAGATTTCTTGCAAACATTAATCCTAAAAATAAAAAATCTATTAAATTTTTCATTAAAAATGATTTTAAATTAATTCAATACACTTATGAGATAATTCCTTAGATTTGATTAATAATGATTAAGAAACAAATTAAATTATTTGATCCTTACATAGATGATTCTGAAATTAATTCTACTACAAAAGTTTTAAAAAGTAATTTTTGGGCTTCGGGTGCAGGTAATAATATGGTTGCAAAATTTGAATCAAAATTCAATAATTTTGTAGGTGCTAATCATTCAATTGGATTGAATAGTGGAACAGCAGCTCTACATCTAGCCTTATCTTTATTTGATATAAGAAATAAAGAAGTAATTCTTCCCTCTTTATCATTTGTCTCAACAGCACATGCAGTTATCTATAATGGTGGAAAACCCATTTTTGTAGACGTAGACGAAAATACTTTATGCATGAATCCTGACTTACTTGATGAAAAAATTAATTCTAAAACAAAAATTATTTTACCTGTTCATTTTGCAGGATATCCATCAAATTTAAAAAAAATTCAAAAGTTTACTAGAAAAAATGGATTGTATTTAGTTGAAGATGCTGCTCATGCTGCTGGAACAATTTATGGTAATAGGAGAATTGGTAGTCATGGTGATGCAGTATGCTTTAGCTTTCATCCTGTGAAAAATCTGGCAATGCCAAATGGAGGTGCAATTTCAATTAACACAAAGAATTCTGAATATCTTGCAAAAAAATTAAAAATTTTACGCTGGTGTGGAATTTCAGAACGTAATGGAGTTGATTACAATATATCTGAACTTGGATGGAATTATTATATGAATGAAATTTCTGCTGCCATAGGTTTGGAACAATTAAAAAAATTAAACAAAATGAATTCAAAAAGAAAATTTGTAGCTAAAAGATATTCAGAAGAGATACAGTTAGAAAATAAATTATCATACAATAAGGATTGTTCTTATCATTTTTATTGGATTCGAGTTAAAAATAGATCTAAATTTATGACAGAACTTTCCAAACATAAAATTGAAACTGGCATTCATTACAAACCAATTCATACAATGAAATTCTATAAAACAAAAAAGAAATTACCTATAACAGAAAAAATTGCTTCCGAAATTGTTTCAATCCCTACACATCCAAATTTAACAGATGATGATGTTTCATATATTATAAAATGTATAAACAAATATTCTTGAATTTATTAATAATCTAAAATTCCATCCCCTATCTTAACGGGTTTTAACGATGGTTTACCTTCAATATTCTCTAAAAATCTAGGTTCCGTACCTCTTATTCTATTTCCTGGCCTTAAAATCTCATAATTTTCTCCTTCTCGAAGAATTTCTCCTTCTTCTATGTCTTTAATTGCTTGAATAGCACGGGTTGCATAATTTCGCAATTCTTTTTCTTCATTCAATATTGTTTTAATTCCGCTTCCAAGAGATTTTTCTGCGTTTCGAATATTTTCTATCATGATTTCTAATTCGTCAGGATTTAGTGCAAATGCATGATCAGGCCCAGGAAGATTTCTATCTATTGTAAAGTGTTTTTCAATTATAGTTGCACCAAGTCCAATTGCTACTATAGGTGCTATTGTAGGATCTATACTGTGATCTGATAACCCTATTGGAATATTATACTTGGATTTTAGTTTTGGAATTACTGCTAAGTTCATTGCTTCAATTGAGGCAGGATATTGAGAAGTACATTGTAAAAATACTAGATTTACATTTCCATGTTTTTTAACAAAATCATATGCAAAATCAATTTCATCTAGAGTGCTGGCTCCAGTTGAGATCAATAGAGGTTTCCCAGTTTTTGCTAAAAATTCAAGTAATCTGGGATGATTTATTTCAAAAGATGCAACTTTATGAATACTTACGAAAGGATCTACTTCTTTTGCATCTTGAATAGAAAATGGAGTTGACATGAATATTATATTTTTTTCTTTACAATATTTTGCTAATTCTCCAATCATTTCATATGGCATTGATAAGTTGTCAAATATTTCATTGATATTTTCACTAATTCCATTCTTTGACAAATAGTCACTTGTTCCAGCATTTTTAACGTAAACAGTTTCTGACTTGTATGTTTGAAATTTTACTGCATCAGCTCCTGCATTTGCAGCAATTTTGATTAATTTTTTGGCTTGATTCAAATCTTCTTCATATGTACCACATTTCCAATTAGACCCAGCTTCTGCAATTACAAAAACATGTTTAGAATTATTTTCAAACTTCATTATAGATATCTCTTCTAAAATCTAATGTTATTATAAATTATTTAATAATTTTCTAAAATTCATAATCACTACTATTTGCCAATACTGTTTTTTGTAGTATTTCTTTGAGTTCTTTTACTGACATTTTTTCTGCAAATCCTGATGAATAGGGTTTTGTAGAATTTAATTTTTTAATTCCAGGATAATTTTTAATAATAATTTCATCTTTCATATTTGGACTAAAAATCATCATTTTATCACCTAATTCCCATGTATATCTAACTTCATCTTCGTTAATTAGATATTCGTGAAGTTTTTCACCTGGCCTAATTGAAATGTTTTCTTCTTCTGTTTCACCTAATAATTCAGTTAATGCTTGTTTCAAGTCCATTATTCCATAAGCTCTTAATTTTGGAACAAAAATCTCTGAACCTTTTGAGCTTTGAGTTGAATCTAAAACAAATTCCAATGCCTCATCCATAGTGAGACTGTATCTAGTCATTTTAGGATCTGTTATGGTAATTTTCTTTTTTGATTGAATTTGTTTAATAAATTTTGGAACTACAGAACCACTACTGCCCAAAACATTTCCATATCTTAATGCCAAAAATTTTGTTTTGTGTTTTGCTTTATCTGTATAATTCATTGCAGTAACAAATAACTTCTCAGCCAAAAGTTTTGTTGCACCATAGGTGTTTAAAGGCGAAACTGCTTTATCTGTTCCAATACCGACAGCAATTTCTACATCATTCTTTAAACTTGCATCTATTACATTTTGAGAACCGTAGATATTTGTTTTAATTGCCTCAAATGGATTGTATTCAATTACTGGAACATGTTTTAATGCTGCTGCATGAAAAACAATATCTATTCCTTCTAGAGCTGTTTCAAGTCTAGGCAAATCTCGTATATCTCCAATCAAGAATCTTAATCTATCATCATCAAGTTCTTCATCCATTTTCACTTGTTTATTTTCATTTCTACTGAAAATTCTAACGGTGTTAACATTTTTCTTGAGTAATTTCTTAGTTAACGCTTGTCCAAGTGAACCTGTTCCGCCTGTGATTAAGATTTTCTTCCCTTCAAACATAAAAAAATAATAATTTAGTATACTATAAGATTGTCTCTATATTTATCATAAATTCCATTCAAAATATTTCGATGAATCTAAATTAAATTATAGTATGGGTAAAATTCGGTATGAATGAATTATCTCATGGAAAGGAGATGAATAATTTAATTGAAAAATTATACCCTATTTGTCGAAGTATTACAGGAAATGGAGTTAGAGAAACGCTTGAAATTATCCAAAAAATTATTCCTCTAGAAATACATGAAATCCCTTCAAATACTCAGGTTTATGATTGGAAAGTTCCAAAAGAGTGGAATATTAGAGATGCATATGTTAAAGATTCTTCAGGAAAAAAAATTATTGATTTTCAAAAATCAAATCTCCATGTATTAAATTATAGTACTCCAATTAACACAAAATTACCATTATCAAAATTAAAAAAACATTTATTCACATTACCTGATTTTCCTGATGAAATTCCATACTTGACTAGTTACTATAAAGAAAATTGGGGTTTTTGTTTATCTCATAATCAATTTTCTCAATTAGATGAAGGAATGTATGAAGTTTTTATTGATTCAACTCTAGAAGATGGATCTTTAACTTATGGGGAAATTCTTTTATCGGGAAAAAACGAAGATGAAATTCTTCTTACCACATACATATGTCATCCTTCAATGTGTAATGATAATCTTTCTGGAATTTCACTATTAGTTTTTTTGGCAAAAAAAATGCTTGAAGATAACCTTCAATATTCATATAGATTTTTATTTATTCCTGAAACTATAGGAGCTATTTCTTGGTTAAGTAAAAATGAAAAAAAATTATCTAAGATTAAACAAGGATTAGTAGCAACATGTGTAGGAGATAAAGGGAATTCTACTTATAAAAAATCTAAATTTGGTAATGCCCTAATTGACAAAATAGTTTTAGAAGTACTAAAAAAATCTTCATCTCCATTTAATGTGATAGATTTTTTTCCATCTGGAAGCGATGAAAGACAATTTTCTTCACCTGGAATTAATCTTAATATCGGTTCTTTAATGAGAACTCCTTATGCTCAATTTGATGAATACCATACATCTGCTGACAATTTGAGTTTCATGGATTCTAGTTGTCTTAATGATTCTTTTGACAAATACTGTCAAATTATTATGTTATTAGAAAAACAAAATTCTCTTACTGATGAATTAGATGAGACAAATTTTGATTTTTGTTCTGATGAATACAAAGATTCTGATTTTGATAATTCTAAAAAATATCTTTCTTTAAACCCCAAATGTGAGCCTCAGCTAGGTAAACGCGGTTTATATCGTATGATTGGAGGTCAAAAAGATTCAGATCTTGATGAAATGAGTATATTTTGGATTCTTTGTTTTTCTGATGGTAATCATTCTCTAAAGTATATTGCAAATCGATCAGGTATAGCATTAGAAATTCTTGAAAAAACTGCGAATCTACTTTGTGAAAAAAATCTATTAAAATCTATATCTTAATCAGATGTTTCTACAGGTGGACCTTTAACTGTAAGCCATGGATCTTTTTTTAATTGTTCAAATCCAAATTTAAAATATTTTTCACTCTCTATACATAACATTTCACCTCTTCCAATTTGAGTAATTTTACATAAATTCTGTTCTCGAACCAATTTTTCTAGTTTTTTACCTTCTGGATAACAGTTTTCATTTAGATGTCTTACATAATATTCCCATTCTTGAAATATTTTATTATTATTTTGAATGATCTCACCATTAAATTTTTTTATAAATCGAGATGGAATATTTACCATTTCTTCAATGTGGTGACGAAAAGTTGCCCACTGTAATTGTAATCCTATCATACATATTTTCCCATGATTTTTTTTTAATCTATCATATATGCTATTTTTTCCAAAACACGTATGAGGTAAATTAGATAACAATTCCTCTGATTTTGAACCAATTCCTGCCACTGAAAAAATTGGATCTTCTGAACGAACAACATTTTTTTGTTTTCTAAAAAATTCAGTAAATGGGCCTATTGTTGAAGGTGAATTTTTTATATCATAATCATTTTTTTCACAAAAAGAGTATGTGTATGTAGGAACTAGTAATGTTCCTTCTTCACCTAAAATTTCTAAAAATGAATCCAAAATCAATTGGCAAATTTGTTCATTGTTTTCACAATGTTCTGGTTTACCTAAAAATGCATATGCTACATGTATAAAAATTATGTCTCCTTTTTTGATGCCTAAATCTTTTAGAGCTTTTTTGAATTCTTCCTTAGTATAGTCCCATTTATCATTCATTTTTTCTAAACTCAATTAATTCAATAATCTCATTTTCTAGTCCTCTTAAAAAGATCAACCTCATTTTTTTGTTATTTACAATTGTCTCGTATGGTACACTGTTAGTTTTGAGCCCAAAATTATCAAATTTTTTCAAAAAATCTTCAATATTTGTGACTAAAAATGATACACAAGTAAATCCTTTGTCATCTAGATACCTCATTTTTTTTTCTAATTTTTCTTCAATTAAAATAAATTTCATGCTCCAATTTTTTATTGGAGATGTAAATTCCAATATTTGATAATTTTCAATTTTATTTTTAGGTGATTTTAATTCAACAAAACCAAATAATTTACACCAAAAGTTTTTTGACTTTTCAATATCATTTGTTTTGATGATTATTGAATTTATTTTATTTTCTTTTTCAGAACATTCAAAAAAATTACATGTGGAATTCATGTTTAACTTTAAAATACTATTATTAAAAATATTTTTTAATTTATTTAATAATATATCTTGAGATTTTAAATCTATACTTTTTCCATTTTTTGAATTAAATATAATTGAAAATATTTGATCTATATTTTCATTATTTTCATTATGATCAATTAATTCTATTGCTACAGAATTATGTAATTTGAGTAATGCAAAATCATGTGTTTTAAAATTATTGTTTAAAAACTCTCTTTTTTCATTTTTTATTGGATTTTTTTTTTCATAAAAATCAATTTTGTATCCAAATTTCTCAAAAATTTTTGAATCTTCTAAAATATTGTTACTTGATATACAAATATGATCAATTCCAATAATATTACTCAACTTAAATCCCTTTTAGATAATTCAAATAATTGCCATAATGGAAATTCCATTGCAAAATTATAAGCTCTTGAATCTATGTTTTTAAAAGAATCATCTGGTGTTAATTCTTCCATCCAAGTTATTGAGAAACCCCCTTTGGAAAATGATTGAATTAATTTACTAATAGTGGTGGTAACTCCAAATTTTTTATTGTTGTATTCAGTCAATATTGTATAGGGATGCTCTTCTTCACCTAGCCAAGGGGATAACCAAAAAATGTAGTGTGGTTCAACACTAATGAAAGTACCATTTGGTTTTAAAATTCGTCTTATATCTGAAAATAATTTTTCAAGATTGGGTTTTTTCTTAATGTCAGGTGAGACAAAATAAAATAATAATGCATCACTCATAAAAACAATATCTGCAGATTCATTCGGAATTTTTCTTAACTCTTCAGAATTTCCAATATCCATCACCATAAACTCTGTGTTAGGCACGGTATTTTTTTCTGCTATTTTTATGTACTCTGGATTAGGATCAACTCCTAATACTTTTGCTCCATTTTTTGCCATCATATTGGAATAATATCCAACTCCACAACCAATATCTACTACAGTATATTCTGATTTTATTTTACTTGAAAAATATTTTTCTAAAAATTTTGATTGAATAGCATCATAAAGATTATTTTTAGTTGATGTATAATTTTGATTAAATTTTTGTTCCGTCCACCATTTTTCAGGTGATTTTCTTAAATTTAACATCAAGTGTTGTCCTAATTGATCATGAAAATTTCCAAAATTTTCTGAATCTAAAATTGATTTTTTTCTTTGAAATTTATTTCTATATTCTTTTTCCTTGTTAATTATTAAGAATTTTTCTTCTAAAATTTTTAAAACCTCTTTTAATTTTAATTCTTTCTTATTTTTCCACTCTTGTTCATTTCTTAAAAATCGAGAAGGGTCTGCAAGTAACCCATCTTCATTGGAAAATTTGGAAATTTCCCAAATTGTAAATTTTTCATTGAAAGAATTTATTTTTTCATATGATAAATTTATATTTTCATCATTAAAAATCCCAAATATTTTTTTTTCTACCCCTATGGTTGTTTTTGTAAAAATATTCATGATTATCCATTTGTTTTTGACAGGAAATACAATTACCTCTTGAGGAATTTTAAATTCGTTCAATTTTTCTTTTCATTACTAAGTTCATTTACAAGCTTTATCAATCCATCTATGGTTCTAAATTCATCTGCTTGTAGATTTTCAGTTGAAAATTTAATTTTAAATTTATCTTCAAATAATACTATCATTTCAACTAATTCCATAGAATCAATTAACCCCATTTCAAGATAATTATAATTCACAATGTCGTTTTCTGATTTTTCAGGAAATACACCTTTAGATTTAAAAAATTCTAGTATTTCTTTCCCAATGTCCATATCATCTCTAAAAAACTCAGATCTTTATAGTTTCATCGTCAATAATTATGGAATCTTCGTAAGTAACAAAATCAAGATGGAAGTTTATTTCATTTAATCCCCCCAAAGCCAAATTTGATCCAAATCCAAAATGAATTGTACCGTATGTTCCTTCATCTATTAGCATATTTCCGGATAGTTTTGCCATTGAGTTATATCCTATTCCCAACTCTGCAAGAATTCTTGATTTTTTTGAATACTTTGAAAAAATCGACTCTAATTGTGATTTAATCTGTAGATCTCCCGAGATTGAAGTAATTACTCCATTTTCAATTTTTAGGATTATTGGTTTTTCTAATAAGCCAATTTTAGGATGTGGAATTGAACCATCAATCACAATTTCTCCATTTGAATAATTTTCATTTGGAGATATGTTCACTTCTATGTCTGGAGGAGATCCTAGAAGAATTTTATTATTAACAAATCCAGGGGCCGAATTCCCTTTTCTGTTTTCAATATCTAGTTCAATGTTTGTTCCTTTCTCTGAAATAACTCTTATTTTTTTACCTCTGGAGAGTTTGTTTGCTAATGAAATCAATTTTTTTGATTTTTGTAAAAAATTTTCTTGTAAAGCTGGATTAGATAAAATTTCTTTTGAATAATCTGGTAAACTAAGATATCTAATTCCCATTAATTCGGCATTAATTCTCGCTTTAGAATGAGCTATTGAAAAACTTGTTAACCCAATAATTAAATTTGATTTTTTCATAGATTCTGCTATGCTTTTAGGGGGTTCTTCTCCATGCATTTTCAATTCATCCATTATAAGATGCTCTACATCGAAATTACTTTCTTTTGCATTTTTAAAAAATAGATTCCCTAAATTTTCTGTATTCTTGTCACTAATTATGCATAATTTTTCATCTTTTTTTAAATTTCCGAGTTCATAAATTATAATATCTAATCCATTTTTTCTTTCTTTAGAGATTTCATTCATATTTTCTTCTTTATGTATCTGTTAATAATTTCTTTATTATTTCAAGTCCTTTTTTAATACGATCTGTACTTTCTGAGCCTACTGAAATTCTAATGAATTTATCACAACTTTTACCATATCCAATTCCTGGTACTGCACTAATATGAAATTCAGTTAATAATTTTGAACAAAATTCTTCTGAAGTTAATTTAGAATTTTTAATTGATGTAAAAAAGTAAAATGTTGTATCTCCAGGTAAATTTTCTAATGATATTGATTTCATATACTTTCCAATCTCTTGTCTTTTTTTAACAAGTTCTTTGATTTGTGGTTTTGTGATATTAATTATTTTTTCAAAATGATGTGCAACATAATATTGAAGAATTGTTGGTGCACATGTAATCAAGTGTTGATTTAATTTTAAAATTTGATTTATTAAATCTGAATTTGAAATTAAATACCCTAATCTCCATCCTGAAATTCCAAAGTTTTTTGAAATAGAATTAACAACAATACTGTGTTTCTTTTTTATATCTAAATGTGCAAATGAAATGAATTCATCTTGATTTAATACAAAATCGCTATACGCTTCATCAGAAAGTATGTAGATTTGATATTTTTTTGCTAATTCATGGAGATATGTCAATTCTTCTAAACTGTATACTTTACCCGATGGATTATTTGGATTATTAATAATAATCATTTTAGTTTTGGTTGAAATGAACTGCTCAAATTCAAAAACAGATGTATTATAAGGAATTTGAATTGGGGTTCCTTGACATAATTTAATTTGTTCAGGATAACTTACCCATGCAGGTTCGTGAATGATTACTTCGTCTCCTGGATTAATTAATGTCATGAGACACATGTGAATTGCTATTTTTGAGCCTGCGGTAAGTAAAATTTCTTTTTCATAATCAAATGACACATCATATGTATCTAGAAAATATTCAGCTAATTTTTGTCTCAATTCTGGAATTCCCCTTGAATTGGAATAATGGTAAATTTTCTCAATGGGCAACTCATCAAATGAGAATAAAGGAATTTCAAAAAATGCTTCTCCTAAAGATAATACAATTACATCTTCACCTTTTCTTTGTTTTTCATAAACTAGAGTATTATATTTAATTGAAAGTGCTTCGATACTCTCTGAAACAATTTTTGATGGAATTATTTCATATTCTTCTTTTTGTGAATTGTTTATCGAACTAATTTTTGCCCTATGTGTTGTATTTTGATTTAACAACCATACACGAATCTTATTTTTTTGAATTTTCCCATATGTTGAATGAGGAAATTCTAGTAGATGAACAATTTTAGAAGGTTGTTTAATTTTAGATAATTCTTTTTTGCAAACTTCTATCAGTTGTTTTTGGATTCCTTCAAATATATTATCATTTTTAATTCTTATCACTGCAATAATTTCTTCACCTTGAATTTTATGAGGAATTCCAATTACTGCACATTCTAATATTTCTGAATTTTTGTAAAATATATTTTCTATTGATGCTGGACTGATATTGATTCCTCCGCGAATAATCAAATCTTTTTTTCTACCAGTAATCTGTAACGTTGAATTCTTTAAAATTCCTATGTCCCCTGTTTCAAACCATTCATCTGATGGAATTTGATTATTTTCATTTTCAAGAGAATCATAATGACCTTTCATCAAAAATGGTGTTTTTACTAAAATTTCCCCTTCAATTCCATCGCTAACAGAATTACCATGTTTATCCACAATTTTGAGGCTAATTTGTTCTAAAATCTCTCCAACAGTTTCAATTTCATTTCTAGCATCACTATTTGTTGAAATAAAAAATGTTTCAGAGAGACCATAATTTTCAAATATTTTTACACCATATTTTTGCTCAAATTTCTTATGCAATTCACTAGGAAGAGGTGCTGTACCAACCAGAATTTTCTGAATATTTTTTTTACAATACTCCTTACCAGTATCAGATCTGTCCATTTCCATTAAAATAGACATTATACTTGGCACTAACCATAAGATATTCACATTATACTTTTCAATTGGTTCCCAGAAATTTATTGCTGATCTAGGATCAAACGTATGTGTTAATACAACACTTGATTCTAAAACAAAAGGCAACATTAGTAAATTATAATATCCTCCCAAATATGTCAAGGAAAGGATATTGCAAAATCTTTGCTCTTTTCCAATTTTCAATTTTTTTCCAAATATTTTTGCATTCTCAACTAAATCTGAAATTCTATGTACTACAGCTTTTGGTTGAGAAGTAGTACCTGATGTATATATTACAACCATTTCATCTTCTGATGTAACATTAGTAAAAGGAATGAAATCTGATTTTTTTAATTTTTCAAGATTTAATTCAATTATGTTTTCTAAATTATGTTGATCAGAATTATTATAAAAAATAATTTTATTATCTTCAAAACAATTGAAATCAAATTTGTCTTCAAATAATTTTGATGTAATAATGCCTTTAGATTTGCTTGAAAGAATAATATGTTTTATTTCTTCTTTAGTTAAAATCGGATTAATTGGAACAACTGATATTCCTGAATATAACATCCCAAAATAAAGATAAGATAGTATTAGAGGTTCATCTAGCATTACTGAAATTCTATCACCTTTCGAAAAACCTAATTCAAGAAGAAAATTTGCTATTTTAGAACCTATTTGTTCTACTTCTTCAAAAGTAATTTCTGATTTTGTTTGTTCATCAATTAAAAAAGTTCTATCTGAATTATTTTTTCTAATGTTTTTTAACCATTCAATTGAATCCATTTTTAACATTTTTCTTCTAAATAGGTAATATTTCTTTATTGAGATTTTGATTAATTATAACAATTCCCTGAGAATTCATAATTCAAGATTTTTTTCATATTCATCAGGTAAATCCTCTACTGGAATTACTGTTTTTTGGCGAATTTTTGCATCCTTTGGAGGTTTTGTTGTAAAACCCAATAATTCTTTTTGTTGATTATTCAACATTGAAAAAATTTTCTCTCCACATTGTGTAAAATCAAAAGTTGGTTTAACCCACCATCTTGCATAATATGCTATAATTCCCCATCGTCTAGAATTTTCAAGATTTGGTCCAACGTCATGCCATGTTTGACCTAAAGTGTAAATTACAGAACCTTTAGGTGCAGTAGCTGTTATTCCACCTTCGACATTAACACTATCTCTAATATTTCTTGGATCAGAATCCGTCTTATGACTAAACGGCCATACGATTGTACCCCCATTTTTTTCTGTAAAATCATCTATACAAAGCAATACTGCTACTTGAAAAGTATTTTGAAAATTTGTTATAGGAATTCTTGAATCTATATGAATTCTATTTCCACCTTTACTTCCAGATTTACTGGCATTAAAATTACTTAGAATAAATTTGTCGTTAAAAATTTTGGTTAATACATCCATTATTTTTTTAATGTTAATTTTGTCAAGAAAAATTTCAGGCTTATCGAGATGTACATTAAATAGAACAGTTTGAGATTCCGTAGAAGATAAAACCCCTTGTTGTTTTTGTTCATTTTCCATTTTATCTAAAATACTTGCAATTTGTTCACATTCTTCATTAGAAATTATATTATTTTCAATGGCATAACCAAACTTTTCTAGATGTTCAATGGTATCCACATTTTTTTCAATTTTACCTCACATTTACAACTTTCTATGAGATGTCATATTTAATTAAAATTAAATCTTCTTTTATTACAAGAAATATGAGCATTAATATGAAAATTATTTTTGTTATTACTATTTCTTTTCTTGTTGCATTTGGAATTTTTTATGGAATAATGGAATGGTATTCTTTAAACTATGATTCCACTACACAATGGGTAGAATACATTAAAGAAAACCCTGATTTGTATAATTCTCCTAAAATATTGATTCTTGGTTCTAGTAATATATCCGCATTAAACACTACATTAATTGAAAATATACTATTAACTAATGGACATAATTATGATGTGTATAATTTAGCAATTGGTAGTGATTTCCCATCAAGACGAGTAAATACTGTAAATCAATTAGTTTCATTAAATCCTGATCTAATTGTTTATGGACTTGAACCCAGGATGTTTGAAAAATCTCCCACACAAAATTCTAAAACATCACAGCTTAATGATTCTGATACAAATGAATTCATTCCTAAAATAGATGAATTAATTTTAAATAATTTAGATTCTATTTTTGTAAATGATTTTGTTTCAAAAATTCCAAAATCTCCTAAATTAATTACATTATTATCTATAAAAAAAATTGTATTTGATGGCAACATAACTGACATCGATGTAACCATACAGAGGCCATTTTATAATATTGAAAATGAAAAAACTGATGTAAAATTACAAATTGATCAAGAAATTTCTTGGAAAAAAGAAAAAAATATTTTTAATGGAATGGGAAAAATTTCTAATAATTTTGAATATATTACACTGTTAGAAATTGAAGAATATTTCCTCAAAAATAATATCAAAACTATAGTTTTTGCTACTCCAAAAAATGATGTATATTTGAATTGGATTCCTTCAACTGAACTGAGCAATTTTGACTTGATTTTTACAAATTTAGATAATCTGGGAGTGACTGCATATTCTGATTATGACAAATATCGAAATTTTGAGATTTTTTATGATCCTACGCATATAGTTGAAAATGAAATCGGTGATGTGTATTCATATGATTTTGCAAAAAAATTATTAATGGAACTTGCTTCTTAGACTTAATTTATGACATTTTTAATCAATTCAGTTTAATAGAAACTATTTGAGAAAAATAATATGAAATTTTTACTTTTAATTATTTTCTTGTCCTTTTTATTTTCTATCACAATTTTTTACTCAATTACAAATTGGTATGTTGAAACATATGATGCTACAATAAAATGGAGTGATTATATGAAATCTAAAAATAAAACTAATGATGAACAAATTTTAATTTTAGGCTCTAGTCATATTTCAGCATTAAATGCAACATATATTCAAAAAAAATTAGAAGAAAATAAAATAAATTATGAAATCTATAATCTTTCAATAGGGGGAGATTATCCTAGTAGAAGATTAGTCACAGTTGACAATTTGATTGAATTATCTCCTAAAATAGTAATTTATGGAATTGATATTAGAATGTTCCAAAAACATTCTTCAAATCAAAATTTTGAAACATTAGATAATAATAATTTTTTACCATCTCCAAAACAAATTCTAGAAATCTCATTAAACCCAATTATTAATGATGAAAATTCCCCACAATTTCCAAAAAACCCTAAATTAGTCACAAAGAATTTGTTGAATTTATTTTTAAGAAATTCTACAATTATTCATGTGGCTGATCTAGATTCTAATCATCCATTTACTCCTGCAAATAGGCAATATGATAAAATTGCAACGGTTTCTGAACTTGAAGAAGATTTGGAAAACAGATATCCCACTTTTCCAAAAATTGGTTCTCCGGAATCTAACTCTGAATTTATCTCATTAATGAAAATTATTGAAAAATTTGAAAAAAATGGAATAAAAGTAATTATTTTTGCTACTCCATCACAAAAATTACTTTTAGATAATATTCCAAATGAAATTTTAGACGATTTTGATTCTTATTTTGTATATATTGATTCAAATTCAAATGCTAATGTTAGTTCCTTTTATTCAAAATATGAAAATCTAAATGTTTGGTCAGATGTTTCTCATATTGCAGTAAATAAGCAAGTTTTATCATATTCTGATGATATAACTGAATTAATCTTAAGGAGTGACACCTAATACTATTCAATTCCATTGATTTTGTAATTTTTC
>Ga0233427_10003083_pt1 | contig 14920 bp, 13 predicted proteins | sample SI_118_April2016_5_FD_179885 | JGI IMG/M metagenome (GOLD analysis project Ga0233427, IMG submission 179885) | Seawater microbial communities from Saanich Inlet, British Columbia, Canada - SI_118_April2016_100_MG | ecosystem: Environmental > Aquatic > Marine > Inlet | place: Canada: British...
TTCTCCCAAATAAGTTTTTTTCCAAAACCTAATTTGTTATGTGTCATTTTTATAAAGGTGAGTTTCATTTCCCAAAGATGAGTTTCTAATAATCTGCCATAAGGATATGCGTTCAGATATTGCTTAAACGATTTTTCTAAGTCTTCTCCTTTTAATTCATTAATTTCTCCCAATAATTGTACACCTTGTATTTTCTCAATATCTTTGGTCTCAAGCGAAATTGTTCCAGCAACTTCTGGGTTTTCTATAAAATCTTGTGCATGTTTTGTTTTGGTGTCAGAAGAAAAAATAAGAGAATTATTTTTTTCATTATAAATATAAAAAACATTACAACAATAAGGTAGGTTATCTTTGGAAGTGGATAAAGTAAGTAAATGGTGTTCTTGAATAAAATCTATTATTCTTTTGTCTATCATTAGTACCCAATATTTTTCCTCACTCTCATCAGAACTTCTTTAGCAATTTTCCTAGCTTTCTCTGCTCCTTTTTGTAATTCTTTTTCTATAATATCCTTGTTTTCCATTAAGTAATTGAACTTTTCTCTTTCTTTAGAAAACTTATTGCAGATTAGTTCAAAAAGTTCTTGTTTAGCATGTCCGAAACCAAAATTACCAGCTTCATATTTTTCTTTTAACTGAGCAATTTGATCTTCTGTAGCAATTAATTTATATAAATTAAACACATTACAATCTTTCGGATTTTTTGAATCTTCCAAAGAAGTAGAATCTGTTTGTATTCCTAGAATTTGTTTTTTTAATTTCTTGTCTGGAAGAAAAATATCAATGAAATTATTATAGGATTTACTCATTTTTTGTCCATCTGTTCCAGGTACAATCATTACCCTTTCATCTACTTTTGTTTCTGGGATTACAAATGTATTTGGATAAATATGATTGAAACGAGAAGCTAAATCCCTAGTAATCTCCAAATGTTGCATCTGATCTTTCCCAACTGGCACAACCTCAGCATCATATAATAAGATATCGGCCGCCATCAAAACTGGATAAGAAAAAAGTCCGTTATTTATCTCAGATAATCTATCTTGTTTGTCTTTAAAAGAATGAGCAAGTTGTAATCTCTGAAAAGGAGCAAAACAATTTAAATACCAACTAAGTTCCGTTACCTGAGTTACATCTGATTGACGATAAAATAAATTTTTATCTGTATCAAAACCAAAAGCAAGCCATGCCGCGGCCGTAGCATAAGTATTATTTTTTAGAGTTGCATCATCACGGACTGTGGTAAAGGAATGTAAATCTGCAATAAAAAACAAGCTTTCATTTTCCTTTTCTTTCGAAAGTTCAATTGCCGGAATAATTGCTCCCAACAAATTTCCTAGGTGTGGAGTTCCTGTACTTTGTATTCCTGTAAGTATTCTTGCCATTTATTTAAAAATTTGATGCTGTAAAAATAGGATTTTTATCTTTGCCTGATGAAATGGATAGGATATCTTTTTAGCTCTATTTGGAGATTATGGTTTTTAATTGCCTTCTTTTTGGTATTTGTTCTTTTTATACCTCCTCTTTACTTATTTACTGCTATTGTAAAAAACAATAAAATTGTAAATCATCTTACACGATATTGGTCGTCACTAACCCTTATTTTATCTGGTATTTTTTGGAAGGTAGAATTTGAAGAAAAATTAGATCCTAAAAAAAGATATATTTTCTGCCCTAACCATAGTTCTGCTTTAGATATTCCACTTGTAACTACTGTTATCCCTTTACCTTTACTATATATGGGGAAAGTTGAATTAACCAAAATCCCATTATTTGGATATTTTTATAAAAAAAATTCTATCATTGTAGATAGAAGTAAAATAAGAGATGCTTATGCTGCATTTGTAAAAGCAGGAGAAAAACTAGATAAAGGATTAAATGTTTGTATTTTCCCAGAAGGAGGAATCCCACCATCAAAAATATTTCTTAAAAAATTTAAAAATGGTCCCTTCAAATTAGCAGTAGAGAAGGATATCTACATTGTACCTATCACTTTAGCAGATAATAAAGCTCATTTCCCACAAGAATATTTCAGAGGATATCCTGGAATTGTTAGAGTAAAAGTACATAAAGCAATTAAAGTAGATGCTTCAGAAGAAAAAGCAATAGAAAACTTGAATATCTCAACTTACAATACTATTTTTGAACAATTAAAAATCTATGGAAGTAAATAACAAACTTATACAAGATATTGCAAAGCTTGCCAAGCTAGAATTTGATGAACAATCAACTGAAGAAATGAAAGGTGATTTAGAAAAAATCTTATCATTTGCAGATAAATTAAATGAAATTGACACAAAAGGTGTAGAACCTCTTATCTATATGAGTGATGAGGTAAATGTACTCAGAGCAGATGAAATAACAGAAGAAACATCTCAAGAAGATGCCCTTAAAAATGCCCCCCAAAAAGATTCAGATTACTTTAAAGTTCCTACTGTTTTAAAGAAATAGTTTTTTCAGAAATAATTAATTCTGATTGTTGTCCAAAAATAATTGTCCTATTATCATCCAGATGCCCTGCCGGAAAATTAAAACACACAGGATAGTTGTATTCTGCAACACATTCTGAAATTATTTCAATTACTGATTTCCCAAATGAGATTTCATTGTCATTCATATCACTCATCCCTCCAACAATTAAAGCTGCTAAATTTTCCAATTTACCATTTCGTTTCAAATTTATCATCATACGATCAATATGGTACAAATATTCATCCAAATCTTCAATAAATAATATTTTTCCATTTGTATTTATATCCGAATCTGACCCTATCAAACTATATAAAATAGAAAGATTTCCTCCAACAATTTCTGAATTCACATTTCCTATATTATTAATCTTTTGTGAATTATATTCAATAGTATTTTTACCTTCAAACAAAATATTTTTGAGTGAGTTTAAAGATTCTTCAGTATTTTTTACAAAATTAATTGGCATACTTGCGTGCAAAGTTGCTATTCCAACATTGTGTAAATGGGAATGCAAAACCGTTACATCCGAATATCCAATAATCCATCTTGGGTTCTTTTGCAAATTGGAAAAATTGATATCATCAATAATTTGAACAGTACCATAACCTCCTCTTGCACATAAAATTGCAGAAATAGAATTATCGTTTATTGCATTTTGCAAATCCTCTACTCTCTGCTTTTTTGTTCCAGAAAACTGATTATTTTCTTTAAATAAATTTTCACCAAATACAACTTCCAATCCCCAACTTTTTAATATTTTAATGGAAGGAATTAATTCCTGCATTGTTATTTTTCTGGCTGTAGAAATAATTGAAACCTTATCTCCTTTTTTTAATGTTTTCGGAATAATCATTATATGTGTTTTATCTTAATTTGTAAAACTTATCTTTGCTAAAATAATTGGAATAAATGAACAAAAAAAGATTTACAGTAACTTCTGCTTTACTTTATGCAAATGGGCCTTTACATATTGGACATATTGCAGGAGCATATTTGCCTGCCGATATTTTTGTAAGGTACCAAAAACTGAAGGGAAATGATGTAGCTTTTATTTGTGGTTCAGATGAGCATGGAGCGGCAATTACTTTGCAATCAAAAAAAGATGGGGTTAGCCCTCAAGAAATTGTAGATAAATATCATAATATTAATAAAGCTGCTTTTAAAGATTTTGGAATTGATTTTAGTATTTATCACAGAACTTCAGACAAATTACATCATGAAACAGCACAAGAATTTTTTAAAAATCTTGATGAAAAACAGGTATTTACAAAAAATACATCTCCTCAATTTTATGATAAGGAGAATAATCAATTTCTAGCTGACAGATATATTAATGGAGAGTGCCCAAAGTGTAATGCAGAAGGGGCATATGGTGATCAATGTGAAAAATGTGGAAGCACTTTAAGTCCTAACGAACTTATTAATCCAAAATCAACCTTAAGTGGGAATACTCCAATTAAAAAAGAAACAACCCACTGGTACTTACCAATGCAAAATCATGAAGAGTGGCTAAAGGATTGGATTGAAAATGGAAAATTAGAAGGTAAGATTCATCATGATTCTAAACTTTGGAGATCTCAGGTTTTAGGACAATGCAAATCTTGGATTGATGGAGGATTGAAAGCGCGTGCAATGACAAGAGATTTAAATTGGGGAGTGAAAGTTCCAATTAAAGGAGGAGACGGAAAAGTTCTTTACGTTTGGCTAGACGCTCCTATCGGCTATATTTCGGCCACAAAACAATGGGCTAAGGATTCAGGAGAAAATTGGGAAGATTATTGGAAAAATGAAGATACTGAACTTGTCCATTTTATAGGGAAAGACAATATTGTGTTTCATTGTATTATGTTTCCAATTATTTTAAAAGCTCATGGAGATTATATCTTACCTACTAATGTACCTGCAAATTCATTCCTGAATTTGGAAGGAGAAAAACTTTCTACATCTAGAAATTGGGCAATTTGGCTACACGAATATATTAAGGATTTTAAAGGACAAGAAGATGCTTTGAGATATGCACTTTGCGCTACCGCTCCTGAAAGTAAAGATACCGATTTTACATGGAAAGATTTTCAGGCAAGAAACAACAATGAACTTGTTGCTATTTTTGGTAATTTCATTAACAGAGTTGTAGTTTTAACCAATAAATATTGGGAAGGAGTGGTCCCGGAAAGAGGTGATTTGGAAGATTACGACAAAGAAGTATTAGATTTATTAAAGAATTTTCCAAGTAAAATTGGATACTCAATTGAAAAATACCGATTCCGAGAAGCGTTACAAGAACTGATGAACTTGGCCAGATTAGGAAATAAATATTTGGCAGATACAGAACCTTGGAAACTCAAAAAGACAGATGAAAAAAGAACTGAAACAATAATGAATATTGCACTTCAGATAGCAGCATCATTGTCAATTTTATCTGAACCTTTTTTACCCTTTAGTTCAAAAAAACTAAAAGAAATGTTAAACATTTCAGATTTAAATTGGGAGGACGCTTCCAAAAACAACCTGAAAGGAAAGTCGAAAATTAATAAAGCTAACTTGCTCTTCCCTAAAATAGAGGATGAAACCATTGAAATTCAAATACTTAAGCTAAATTCTTAAATTTACTATGCTCGCATAGTAAATTTTATTAGTTTAGCAAAAAAATATTATACTATGAAAAAAATAGTCCTTCTCTCACTGCTTATTATTGTGTCAGCTCCTTTATTTTCTCAATGTAATGGTAGGTACGATTCAGAAATCTTTACAAGCGTTTCAAAAACAACAGTAAATTATTCGGATGTATATATCAACTCCCAGCATGAAATGGATATCTATACTCCTGATGGTGATACAGAAACAAATCGACCTCTAATACTCTTTATGCATGGGGGATCTTTTACTGGAGGATCAAAAGAACTAATAGATTGTGTAGATTTTTGTGAAAGTTTTGCAAAAAGAGGATACGTTACTGCTTCTGTAAATTATCGACTTGCTAGCAATCCTATTAATTTTATGCTAGACCAAGAATTACAATATAGAACAGTATTTAAATCTATTGCGGATATAAAATCAGCTATTCGATATTTCAGAAAAGATTATAATAACGGGAATACTTATAATATTGATGATAACACTATCTTTATTGGAGGGACTTCTGCTGGTGGAGTAATTGCAGTACATCTTGCATATGTAGATAATATTTCTGACCTCCCAACTTCACCAACAGACGTGCAATCCATAGCAAACAGTTTAGGGGGACTAGAAGGAGATGCTGGTAACGATGGATATAGTTCGAAAGTTAGCGGAGTAATCAGTTTTGCAGGAGGAATAAATGATGTGAATTGGATTGATGCTTTAGACGAGCCTCTTGTAAGTATCCAGGGAGATGCTGATGTGATTGTAAATTATAATTGTGGCCCTGGACAAGGTGTTGCTACTATTCTAACTCTATGTGGAACTGCAGAAATGCATCCTCAGGCAGATGCTGTTGGATTAATTAACAATGATTTAGTTTATCCTGGAGAGGGACACACTTGGTTTGTTACTGGAAATTCAAACTCTAAATTTACACAAGCATTAGAATTCACAAAAGATTTTTTATACCCACTCTTACCTTGCAACAATACAACTGCTATTATCAATATTAACTCGGAAAAACAACTCGTTAAAATAGTTGATATATTAGGTAGAGAAACAAATGAAGTAAATAATACAACTTTGTTTTATATTTACAATAATGGTGAAGTAGAAAAAAGAATTATCCTTGAATAAAACTATAAGTTGTCCGAACACATTATTTTAGGGGAAAAAGGAGAAGAATTATCACTTAATTTTCTTAAAAAATTAGATTATACTATTTTACAAACAAATTGGAGATACCAAAAAGCAGAGATTGATATTATTGCAAAACATTCTGATTTTATTATTTTTATTGAAGTAAAAACCAGAAAATCTGATTTTTTCGGTAAACCTGAACAATCTATTAATAACAAAAAAGAGGATCTTTACAAATTAGCCGCTGAAGCATATTTGGTATCATTTAACTTAGAAAATGAAATTAGATTTGATGTTATCAGTATAATTCTAAATAGCAAACAATCTGAAATAGAACATTTTATTAATGCCTTTTAATTTCCCTTTTGTCTATCTTTGCAAAAAAAATGTACAATGAGAAACAGTAGAAATAATAAATCATCCGAAAAAGGAAAAAGAAATTTTGATTCTCCTCCACCTAAAAAATATGGCAGAAAAAATTTTAAGAGTAAAAGTTTTTCTGAAAAACCTAAAACTCAAAAATCTGATGATGGTTCAATGAGATTGAATCAATTTTTAGCACATGCTGGCATTTGTAGTAGAAGAGAAGCCGATAAGTTAATTGAAGCTGGAGTGGTACAAGTAAATGGAAAGGGAATTACACAAATGGGATACAGAGTTCAGGAAACTGATATTGTAAAATTTAATGGAAGGACTATCAAATCAGATACAAAACGATATTTACTACTTAATAAAGCCCGTAACTATTCTACACGAATTGACGATTTTGGTAAAAAAACTTCTGTTTTTGAATTAATAAAAGGTGCTTGTAAGGAAAATTTATTACCCGTTGGTAAACTCGACAAGAATCATTCCGGATTATTATTATTCACTAATGATGATAAACTATCCAGAAAATTATCTCACCCTGAACACGAAATGAAGAAAATTTATCATATTTCTTTAGATAAAAACCTAAAGTCGATTGACTTAAAAAAAATAAAAGATACTCTCAAAATTGATGATTCTCTTGTTCCTGTTGATTCAATTTCCTATGTGATGGATAAAGAAAAAACGGAAATTGGTTTGGAAATAAAATCTGGGAAAAAACAAATTGCAAAAAAGATTTTTGAACATTTAGGATACAGAGTTTTAAAACTAGATTTGGTATTTTTTGGAGGGTTAACAAAAAAGAACTTATCCAGAAAAGAATACCGATTTCTCACTACAGAAGAAGTTAATTTACTGAAAAGGCTATAGCATTTATATAATTTATAGCTTCTTCCCGTTATTTATTTGATTATCGTAATTTTATAGCCGATAAATGAAAATATTTAAACGCATACTCAAATACCTATTACTATTAATTCTGATTGTATTTTTAACAGGATTTATCTTTACATTCTTTTTTGGAGAAAAGGTAGAGCGTATCATTTTAGAAAGAATTAATTCAAAATTAAAGACTGGAATTGAAATCTCAGATATTGAGTTTTCTCTTTATAAAAACTTTCCATACGCTTCAGTTCAGCTTAATGATGTATTAATTTTAGAATCTTTTGAAAATTCAAACGATACATTACTTTTTGCAAAGCAAGCATTTGTAAAGCTAAATATTCTTGATATTATTTCACAAAAATACAATGTTAGAAGCATTATATTTGAAAGTGGAAATATCAATGTAAAATATGATAAAGATGGAATAGGGAATTTTAATATTTTTAGAGATTCTACTAAATCAAAAAACAAACTTGAAATAAATAGAATTGAAATAAAAAATTCCGATTTCACTTACAATAATTCTAAAACAGATTTCTCGTCAAACAATAAATTATCTGATATTGAAATAAATTTAACAATAAATGAAGATAATACTGAAGTCAATATAGGAGGGGATTTATTTTCTCAAGAGTTAATAAATAAAAAACATAATTATTTAGACCAAAAACAATTAAATATTCATGTTCATTTTCAAATTCAAAATAATTCTTTACATGGTAATGCAAACATAATTATTGAAGATGTTGAGTTTTCTATTTCTGAAATGAATTATACAGAAAATGAATATGATTTAAAAATTATTGCGGAAAATCAGGAACTGTCATCTATCATTAAAATATTACCGGAAAGATTTGAAGAGACAATACTTAATTTTGAATTAGCAGGGAATTTTAATTTTGAAAGTAAAATAATTAAAGAAAAACAAAATATTAATCCTTCTATAAATTTAAGTTATACATTAAAAAACGGAGAATTTAATCACCTTTCCGCTCCATTCAATTTGAAAAATGCAAACTGTAACGGGCAGATAACAAATGGAAATGATAATAATTTTGAAGATTCTAGATTTACAATTCTTAATCTTAAATCGAAAAAGAAAGATGGATTTTTTAATGGAAATTTTATTGTGACTAATTTTAATAATTATCAATTGGAAGCAAATCTCAATTCCTCATGGGAAGTTTCAGAGTTGAATGATTTAATGAGTGATTCTCCTTTCAATAATTTAAAAGGAAGGGTTAACGGAAATTTGATTTATAATGGGGAATTATCATTTGATAAAAAAATGAAAGAATATTTTGTTAACTCAACATATAGTTCTGATTTAATTCTGGAAAATATTGAATTTAAATATAAAGAATCTCCTCTATTATTTAGTGTTGGTGATGCAAATTGTAAATTTGAAAATAATAATATAATAGTAGCAAATAGCAGTAACAAAATCTCTGATTCGGATTTATTTTTTAAAGGTGAAATCAAAAACTTAATTCCATATTTATTTGAATTAGAAAATGCGATAGATATTAGAGGTACATTATCATCAGATTTTATAAATTTTGAAGAATTGTTTACCATTAAAGATCTAAATGGGAGTAATAATAGTATCCAAAGCGGAACTGTTTTACCAAATTGGATAAGCACAAATATTAATTTTAATATCGCAAACTTTAATTATGATAATTTTAATTCAACTGATTTTAAAGGAATCATAAATTATAATAATAATAAATTAAAGTTGAAAGGGAGTAAATTTGTTATGAATACTTTGGACGGAAAAGCAAGTGGAGAATTCACATATTCCGAAAACAAAATACATGACTTGGTACTAAAATCAAAATTTAATCTAGAGAAAATAAATATTAAGGCAAGTTTTAAAAGTTTTAATAACTTTGGGCAAACTTTTATTGCAGATAAAAATATTAATGGAATTGGAACAGCAACTATAAACATAAGATCAATGTGGGATAATGACTATAATTTTTATTCAAAATCTTTACAAATGACTTCTCAAATTAAAATAGAGAATGGAGAATTAAATGATTTTGAACCACTCTATAATTTATCGGACTATGTAAGTTTGGAAGAATTAAAAGATGTTAAATTTGCTACATTGGAAAACACAATCAGGATTAAAAATGAAAATATTATAATCCCCGAAATGGAAATTAAATCTACCGCATTAACTGTTCATGTTTCGGGAACGCATAGTTTTGAAAATTATATGGATTATAAAATTGAACTTTTGTTGTCAGATATTTTATCAAAGAAATTAAAGAAAAATAATTCAAATAAAAATTTAGATTTATCAAATTTAGAACACGACCATTCTGGGAAAACTACAGTACATTTAAAGATGAAAGGAGATGTTGATGACCCTAAAATATCTTTTAATAGTTTGCAATTAAAAGAAGATATTATTAAAGAAATAAAGAATGAAACCTTGGAAATTATTGATATTATTGGAGACGGAATTTTAAATCCAAATCAAGAAAATGCAACAGATAGCACTCAAATTTCAGATATAGAAATAAAGTGGGAAGATGATGATGATTATAAAAAAAATTAAATAATGAATTTTTATAAAAGAACACAAAAGTGGAAATATGTACTGTTTATTATAGCGGTAATTATTTCTACTTTATCTATTTATCTAACCCGTTCATTGGAAAATTCTTTGGAAGAGTCTATCAATTCTCTGACACAATCTATTGAAACTTTAAAGCAGAATGAAAAAACACTAAAAAGAGTTGAAGATGAAAAGATGAATATTTTTGCAAAAGCAACGGAGCAGCTTAATAATATGCCAAATGATCCTGACGCTCAAGGTGATTATTCTGTTTCCATTGAAATAGTAACGCAAAATGTTGATATCCCTTTAATATTGATTGATGAATGCCATGATATATTGATATCAAGAAATTTAAATATTCCAGAAGACATTGAAAAAGATGCTGAAAAGAAAAAGGAATATACCCTTCAAGAATTAGAAATAATGAAAAAAGAAGGAGATTCTATTTTTATAGATGTTTTGGGAGAGAAACAAAAACTATTTTATAAAAACTCTGAAATTTTGGATCAAACTAGAGAAATGCACGAATTCACTAAAGAGAAACAATTGTTTACAAAAGAGATTTTAAATGAAATGAGATGGTATCCTTACTATCAATTATCCTTTATTTTACTATTTGCCATTTTAGCTTATTTAATTTTTAATGCTGCCAGAAAATCTGAACAAAATCAGGTTTGGGCAGGAATGGCAAAAGAAACAGCACATCAAATAGGAACTCCCCTTTCCTCCTTAATGGCTTGGGTGGAGTTATTGAAACAAAAAGAAGAAAATAAAAGCATGACAATTGAAATGGAAAAAGACCTTAAAAGGTTAGAAACTATTACAGAGAGGTTTTCAAAAATTGGATCAAAAGCAGAATTACATGATGAAAATCTAAAAGAAATTATTGAAGAAACAGTTTCTTATATGGAAAAACGATTTTCTAAAAACATTGAATTTATCCAAAATATAAATTTAAAATCAGAAAAAATAATGTTAAACAAAGTTCTTTTGATTTGGGTAATTGAAAATATATGCAAAAATGCTGCGGACGCAATGAAAGGAGAAGGAACGCTAAAATTAGAATGTACAGAGAATGATTACAATATTCAATTATTAATTTCGGATACAGGTGAAGGTATTGATAGAGGAATTATTAAATCTCTTTTCATGCCAGGAGTAACTTCAAAAAAAAGAGGATGGGGATTAGGACTTTCTTTAGCAAAAAGAATTATTGAAGATTACCATAAAGGTAAAATCTATGTACAAAATTCAAGTGAGCAAGGGACTACTTTCTGTATTGTATTACCAAAACAATCATAAATCACAACTTCCAAAATTATTTTTATCTAAATAATTCTGATGATATTCTTCTGCTCTGTAAAATTTTGGAGCAGTAATAATCTGAGTAACAATTGTATTTTCCCATTTTTCTTGCTGAATAGAAATTGATTTTTCAGCTTCTTCTTTTTGTAATTCAGAAGTATAAAAAATTACAGACCTATACTGAGTTCCTATATCGACTCCTTGTTGGTTTAGGGTTGTTGGATTATGATTGTCCCAAAACACTTTTAAAATTTCATGATACGACACAATCTTCTCATCAAAACAAACCTCAATTACCTCTGCATGATTTGTATTTCCTTTACAAATTTCTTGGTAAGTAGGATTTTTCGTGTCTCCTCCCATATATCCAGCTTGTGAAAGATAGACGCCTTTTACTTTTCTGAAAAGTTTTTCCACAGACCAAAAACAACCTGCACCAAAATATACTTTACTTAAATTAATATAAGGTCTGAACTGAATGCTCAGAGAATTTACACAATGTCGACTATCCTTTTCAGTAATTTTTTCTCCCTGAAAAACATGTCCTAAATGTCCATCACAGTTTAAACAACAAATTTCTGTTCTTACTCTACCACCGTTTAAATCTTCATATCTTGTTATTGCTCCGTCTAATTCTTCATCAAAAGAAGGCCAACCACATCCAGAATTAAACTTAGTATTAGACTCATAAAGAGGTGATTTACAAGCTCTGCAAATAAAAATTCCCGCCTCAAAATGATCATTATATTCTCCAGAAAATGGAGATTCTGTACCCTTATTTTCTATAATGTGTTTTTCTTCAGGGCTGAGATGTGAAGTATGCTGTTTTTTCATGGAATCAGTTTATACAAAACTATTAAATTCCAATTTATAATCCCAAAAATCCTTTTAAATTTTTTGTATTAAACCACACACTATTTTTCAGACTATTAATAGAAATAGTTGCTCCTGAAATTCCGTCTATTTTACTGTTAAATTCTAAAGAAGAATTTGCATTATTATTTTCAAATTGCTTCAACCAATTGTAACTGCAAATTTCCCCTCCATAATCCTCTCTGTAATTCAGTATTGTTACTTTCTTTATTTCTGATTTTGTGTTACACAAAACAAAATAATCAAAAAGGTGAAATTTACTTGGGGATTTATCAGTAATTAAATACGCTATTGTTATATCGTTTTTTTGGATACTGTAATATTTAGAAAATTTATTTTTCTGTTTAATCTCAAATTGGATAAAATTATAATCTGCATTACCAAAAATTTTATCTACAGAATTATTTATTTTTTGCCAATCTCTTTTCCCTTCTTCCCAACTTACAGAAGAAAAAGAAAAAAATAATAAAGTACCTATTGTTACAATAAGTACTTTACTAATATTTATTACAATTTTCATTAACTCAATAAATTATTAGAACCAAATAGCAGTTCCAAAATTAAACTGTCCTTTTTTATCTTCACTCCCTTCATTAGAAAGAATTTGATAATCTGCTTTAAACATTGCTCCTCCCGCTACTTTAAATCCTAATCCGAAAGTAATGTCTGTTCTGTTATAGTCCTCATTTATTTCTAAACCTCCAGCAGTCTCAACATGAGTATTGTAATTTTCATATCTGCAAAAACCAATTAATTCGTTTTCAGTTTCACAGTTATTTAATAAATTATATCCAATTTCAGAATAATATCCTGCCATTACAGAAGCTAAATCAGAATCTGTTTTTCCATTGTACTGATCAGTATTAGATAAATTAGCTACAATATATTGTCCCCTTAATTGAAGAGGTCCTAACTTGTATCGTGCATCCGCACCAATCATTTGAATTCCAATAATAGTAGAGTCAGCAGAAGCAACAGATGCATCATCAGATAAATCCAAACCATCATACATTGTACTTTCGCTATCTCCTAAATATGCTGATAATCCAAGATTTAATCCTTTGTAACCATAGTAAGAAACTCTAGCGGCAAAATCAGGAAAAGTAATATAAGATTTAGCTCCTTTTTGTCTTCCGCTTCTTAACCCTGTTTTTCCACTAAAAACACCTTCACCATCATAACCGTTAAATCCATTAACCATCATAACTTTATAGTTTAATGAATTCTGAATGCCTCTACCACTTAAACTAATTCCCATTTCTCTCCAAGTTGTGGGTACAATATATTTATCTACATTTGTTCTTTCAACTCCATTAAATGTTGGTGGTTCATGATACAAGTTTTGAATTCCCATTGGCACAAGCATCAAACCCGCACTTAAAGACATATTGTTTTCTAATCTGTAATTTAAAAATGCTTGTTCTACAAATACCTCACTTACATGCTCAAATTCAATTTCTGAAACAAAAGATGTTTTTTCGTTAAAATTATAACCAATAAAAGTTACAAATCTGTGAACATCCAAAGTACCATTTCTGTGAATAGAACCATCTCTTGTTGGTAAATTAAAATCAATTTGTCCGTACCCTCCAATATGAAGACCTTCATTTGAACCAATAATTTTTTCAGCACTGTTTTGAGCAGAAACAACAGTAATCATTGAGAATAAAATTCCAGTTAAAATCGTTTTTTTCATTTTGTTTATTTTTATTTAGATTAATTCTTAATAGATTGCAAATGTAAAAGGTTTTTTATATTGGCAAAACTTTTTAATGCAAATATTTTGTCAGCTATCTATATTCATATTCCCTACTGTAAACAAAGATGTTCCTACTGTAATTTTCATTTCATTATTAATCAAAATAATAAAAAAATAATGATAAATTCCTTAATAAAAGAATTAGAATTGAGGAAAACTTATCTAAAAAGTGAAATTAAAACCATCTATTTTGGTGGAGGCACTCCCTCTATTTTAAATAAAGAAAATCTAGAAAAGCTATTTGATAAAATTAGAAACACATTTAAAATTTCTAAGAATGCTGAAATTAGTTTTGAATGCAACCCTGATGATTTGAATAAAGCGAAATTAATTTTACTAAAAAACTTAGGAGTAAACAGATTGAGTATCGGAATACAATCATTTAATGATGAGGATTTAAAATTAATGAATAGAAGTCATAATTCTGATGAGGCAATAGATTCAGTGAAACTGGCACAAGAAGTAGGATTTGATAATTTGTCAATTGACTTAATCTATTCTCTTCCAAGTCAAAGTGTAGAAAATTGGCAGAAAAATTTGGAAATTGCTTTTAGTTTAAACATTCAGCATATTTCATCTTATAGTTTAACTATTGAAAAAAATACTCAGTTATCCCATTTAATAAAAACAAAAAAAATAACTGAATTAGATGAGAAAACATCCTCTGAACATTTTAATTTACTTTTAAAAGAAAGTAAGAAAAACGAATTTATTCAATATGAAATTTCAAACTTTGGGAAAGAAGGATATTTTTCAAAACACAACTCTTCCTATTGGGAAAATAAAAACTATTTGGGAATTGGTCCATCAGCACATTCGTATAATGGAGAAAGTAGAAGTTGGAATATTTCAAATAATAAAAACTACATTGAAATAATTTCAGAAAATAAACTCCCTTCCGAAACAGAAATATTAACAAAAAATCAG
>Ga0233427_10003085_pt1 | contig 14916 bp, 15 predicted proteins | sample SI_118_April2016_5_FD_179885 | JGI IMG/M metagenome (GOLD analysis project Ga0233427, IMG submission 179885) | Seawater microbial communities from Saanich Inlet, British Columbia, Canada - SI_118_April2016_100_MG | ecosystem: Environmental > Aquatic > Marine > Inlet | place: Canada: British...
ATAAAAAGCAAGGTTGCTCCCAATAAAACCGGCGCCACCAGTGATTAGAATAGTCTTGTTGTTGAAATCTATATTGTTATACATCATAGTTTATTTAATTTTGTTTAATTATAGAGCATAATGAATTAACACAAAAAGAGAAGAAACCACAAGCAATAGATTTATATCATATTTATTTCATAAATAATTATGTTCATTAGTTGAACATGAACAAATATACATGATAGAATGGGTCTTTTTGAGAGATTTTTTCAAGATACGGCGGTAGCGTGTCTAATATTTTACTCTCAATTTTTTTTCAGCACTTAATGAATCAACGAGATATTCGTCTTGACTTACTTCGTAAGTTAGAATCAAGCCCTGAGTACACCCAAAGAGAGCTCTCACAAGAGATGGGGGTAAGCCTGGGCAAGGCAAACTACTGCATAAGAAAACTGACTGAGAAGGGACTGATAAAAATAATAAACTTCAAAAAAAATCCAAATAAAATAGGCCATGCTTACCTCCTTACTCCTAAGGGAATCGAAGAAAAGTCAAGGCTGACTATTTCATTTCTTAAAAGAAAGATTATTGAGTATGAAATACTAAAAAAAGAGATTAATGAGCTAAAACTTGAATCAGTAAAATTGAATAATGAAAGGCGATAATAGCCATTATCATCCCCAATATACAATCTATATAAAATGATAAAAAAATTATTAAAGGTAGTTAAATGAAAATCTCAATAGTCGGCACCGGCTACGTAGGGCTTTCTAACGCCATGCTTTTGTCTCAAAACCACGAGGTAATTGCCCTTGATATCGTCCCTGAGAAGATAGACCATCTTAACAACAAAATCTCCCCGATAGCGGATGCTGAGATTGAAGATTTCCTATCTAATAAAGACCTGAACTTTACCGCTACACTAGACAAAGAGCTAGCCTATAAAAACGCTGACTTTGTCATTATCGCCACACCGACTAATTACGATACCACTAGCAACCACTTTAACACCTCTTCATTAGAAGCGGTTATTCAAGACGTGATTGATATTATCCCTAGTGCAGTCATGATTATTAAGTCAACCGTGCCGGTTGGCTATACTCAAAGTATTAAAGAAAAGTTCAATGTCGATAATATCATCTTCTCACCAGAGTTCTTAAGAGAGGGGTCGGCATTGTATGACAACCTTCATCCTTCACGCATTATTGTCGGTGAGAAGTCAGATAGAGCCCGTGTATTTGCAGGCCTTTTACAAGAGGGTGCTATCAAAGAGAATATCGATGTTCTATATACAGGCTCCACTGAAGCAGAAGCAGTTAAACTCTTTAGTAATACTTATTTAGCTATGAGGGTTTCATATTTTAATGAGCTTGATTCATATGCAGAAGCACTTAGTCTTGATTGTAAACAAATTATTGAAGGTGTTGGGCTAGATCCGAGAATTGGTAATCATTACAATAACCCATCCTTTGGTTATGGTGGATATTGCTTACCCAAAGACACCAAACAGCTTAAAGCTAATTATCAAGACGTTCCAAACAGCTTAATCAGCGCAATTGTTGACGCTAACTCTACTCGTAAAGATTTTATTGCAGGTTCAATCATAGCTAAGAATCCTAAAGTAGTTGGTGTACATAGGTTGATTATGAAAAGTGGCTCTGACAACTATAGAGCATCCTCTATTCAGGGTATTATGAAACGCATTAAGGCCAAGGGCATTAAAGTAATCATCTATGAGCCAATAATCGAAGAAGATGAGTTCTTTCATTCAAAAATAATTAGAGATCTGGATGAATTTAAAAAACTATCTGATCTGATTGTGGCTAACCGCATGTCGCATGAGTTAAGAGATGTGAGGTGTAAGGTCTACACTAGAGATTTGTTTAATGGTAATTAAGTTAATTATATGAAAGCACTGGTAACAGGCTCAGCAGGCTTTATTGGCTCAGCACTCTCAATCAGACTATTGGATAGAGGTGATACAGTAGTAGGTATAGATAATCATAATGATTACTATGACCCAGCTCTAAAAGAATCTCGTCTAGCAAGACATGCTGATCATTCTAACTACACACACATTAGAATGAATCTTGAAGATCGTGAGGCTATGGCTAAACTATTTGAAGATCATCAGTTTGAAGGAGTAGTTAATCTAGCAGCACAAGCAGGTGTTAGATATTCTATTGAGAATCCATTAGCTTACATTGATTCTAATCTAGTAGGCTTTGCTCACATTTTAGAAGGGTGTCGACACAATAAAGTAGGACATCTTGTTTATGCATCATCAAGCTCTATCTATGGTCTGAATACCAAGCAACCATTCTCAATTCATGAGGCGGTTAATCACCCAGTAAGTTTGTATGCTGCTACTAAAAAGGCTAATGAGCTAATGGCACATACTTACTCACATCTGTATGATCTACCGACTACAGGGCTAAGATTCTTCACCGTATATGGTCCATACGATAGACCAGACATGGCGCTACAAAAGTTCACCAGGGCTATTATGAATAATGAGCCAATTACGGTGTTTAACTTCGGTAAACACCGTAGAGACTTCACCTACATTGATGACATTGTCGAAGGCATTATTAGAGTACTTGATAGGCCGGCACCACCTAATCCAGACTGGGATAGCAACAATCCAGATCCTGCAACCTCAAGTGCGCCATACAGAGTTTATAATATTGGCAATAACAATCCAGTAGAGCTGATGGATTATATTAAAGCACTAGAAGCTTCTCTCGGTAAAACTGCAGAAAAAAAACTACTGCCACTCCAACCTGGTGATGTGCCTGATACTTATGCTGATGTTGATGACTTAGTAGAAGAGTTTGGCTACAAGCCATGCATGAGTGTTAAGCAGGGTGTGGAGAATTTTGCGGTGTGGTATAGGGAATATAATAATGAATAAAGATAAAATTATTGATGCATTTGGTGTAAATATTTCTGACTGGAGAGTGTCACTTGACAACTGCCTCACGTCAAATTATTAAAGAAAATAACAAAGATTAACTCAATTGTATTTATAATTAATTTATGTGTCCAAGGATTGAACGCTTTTATATAATGAACTTGATTGTAAAGAAAGCTGTCTATAAATTTATTACAATCAGTGCAATAGTAGAATGTCTAAAAAACATGGTAAATATCAAATTTTAAAATCTTTAGGGCAAGATCCGTATCCCACTCAAAGACGACTATCTACCAACTTAGGCGTTAGTTTTGGCAAAGTTAACTTTTGTATAAAAAGTCTTATTGAAAAAAGCTTTATTGAGATTAATAATTATAGAAATAATAAAAATAAAATCCAATACGCATACCTACAACCCCCAAAAGGAATAGAGGAAAAAGCAAGGCTTATTTTGGACTTTATAAGAACAAAAACTCAAGAATACGATATATTAAGACAAGAAATTGAGAGTTTGAAAAAAGAGGCAAACAGCATAGACGAGGAGTCATTATGAAGATAATTCCAGTCATTCTCTCAGGTGGGTCTGGCACGCGACTGTGGCCACTGTCACGTAAACAATACCCTAAGCAGTATCTACCTATGGTAGGTGACAATACTATGTTGCAAGAAACTATCTTGCGTTTAAATGGATTAGATAACCTTGCAGATCCAATTATTATTTGTAATGTTGACCATCGCTTTTTGGTGGCAGAGCAGTGCCAACAAGTTGATATAAAAAATCCAACAATATTACTTGAACCTGTTGGCAGAAACACAGCGCCTGCAATTGTAGCTGCAGCATTACATTCTATTAAAGAATTAGATGATGCAGTATTGCTGGTCTTATCAGCCGATCATGTTATTCAAGATATTGAGGCTTTTCACATTTCGATTAGTATTGCAGCAAAACAAGCAAAACTTGGTAAGTTAGCAACCTTTGGAATTGTACCAAAAGATGCCCATACTGGTTATGGGTATATCAAATTTTCTCAAGATAGCGGTGATAGTACATACCAGGTTGAACAGTTTGTTGAGAAGCCAGATTTACCAACAGCACAGTCTTATTTAGAGCATGGAAACTATCTTTGGAATAGCGGTATGTTTATGTTTCAAGCTAATACGCTGATTGATGAGCTAGCCACTTATTCACCTGATATTGTTACAGCAGTTGGAAGTGCTGTTGATAATGCCGAGCAAGATCTCGATTTTATTCGCCTAGAAAAACAAGCCTTTAAGTCATCTCCAAGTGATTCAATTGATTGCGCTCTGATGGAAAAATCCAACAACGTTGTGGTTGTGCCATTAGATGCACATTGGAATGATATTGGGTCATGGTCAGCACTTTATGATATTGGCACAAAAGATGATAATGGCAACGTGATTAAAGGTGATGTAATAGCACAGGACACCACCAATACTTATATTAATGCCAATCATCATATGGTGGCAACTATTGGTGTAGATAATTTAATTATAGTGGATACACCCGATGTAACTTTTATAGCTACGAACGATAAAGTAAAAGAAGTTAGGGCTATCGTGGATTCTTTACATGCTAATGGAAGAGATGAATCTGAAAAGCACCGCAAATCCTATCGCCCTTGGGGCTGGTACGATTCTATTGAACTTGGTGAGCAATTTCAAGTGAAAAGATTAAACGTTAACCCGGGGGCAAAGTTATCATTGCAAATGCATCATATGCGCGCAGAGCACTGGGTGGTGGTAAGTGGCACAGCTACAGTCATTAATGGAGAAGCAATTCTTACATTAAAAGAAGGTGATTCAACTTATATACCGATTGGTACAGTCCATGGTTTGGAGAACAAAACCAATAAACATTTAGAAATTATCGAAGTACAAAGCGGAACTTACCTAGGCGAGGATGATATTGTAAGATTTAAGGATATTTATGGAAGATCGTCGACATAGTCTAATTTAATTTTAATTAAACAACAAAGGAGTAGAGTAAATATGAAAAAAGCATTAGTTCTTGGAGCGGGAGGGTTTATTGGTGCGCATATGGTCAAGAGATTAAAAAAAGAAGGTTTTTGGGTAAGAGGGGTAGATTTAAAATTTCCACCTTACGCTGAAACAGAAGCAGACGATTTCTTAATTGGAGATTTAAGAGACCCGTATATATGTAGAGAGATTATTGACACTAAGTTTGATGAGGTATATCAATTTGCTGCTGATATGGGCGGTGCAGGTTTTGTATTTATTGGTGATAATGATTACGACATTATGCATAATTCAGCATTAATTAATTTGAATGTTTTGGAAGCGTGTAGAAAGAGAAATGTAAAGAGAGTATTTTACTCATCTTCAGCGTGTATGTATCCAGAATACAATCAACTTGACCCAAACAATCCTAATTTGAAAGAAGATTCTGCTTACCCAGCTCAGCCAGATAGTGACTACGGATGGGAAAAGTTATTCAGTGAGAGATTGTATTTAGCCGCTGCTAGAAATAAAGGCATAGAGGCTAGAGTTGCAAGGTATCACAATATTTTTGGTGTTGAAGGTTCGTGGCATGACGGCAGAGAAAAGGCACCAGCTGCAATGTGTAGAAAGGTCGCAATGGCTAAAGACGGAGATGAAATTGAAATGTGGGGCGATGGTGAACAAACGAGGTCATTTTTATATGTAGATGAATGCATAGAGGCAACAATAAGATTAACAAGATCAGATTGGGCGGGACCGGTAAATATTGGCTCTGATGAGATGGTTACAATTAACCAGTTAGTTGGAATTGCAATGGACACAGCAGGAAAAAAACTATCTATAAAGCACATTGATGGACCATTGGGTGTTCGAGGTAGAAATTCAGATAATACGCTCTACGAAGAAAAACTAGGTTGGAAAGTTTCTGAGTCGTTAAGATTAGGAATAGAGAAAACCTACCCTTGGGTAGAGGAGCAAGTGAAAAAGTATGGAAAAGATTTGTCTTTATAAGGAAGGGAGTAGTCAATGAAACTACATTTAGGTTGTGGAGAGAAGTATATAAAAGGTTTCACGCATATTGATTTAAGAAAATTAGATCATATAGATTTTTATTCATCTGTAGATAAATTAGAATTTTTACAAGATGATAGCGTGGACCTAATATATGCATCACATGTATTAGAGCATTTTGGTAGGCATGAATATAAAGCTGTTTTAAAAGAATGGTATAGAATTCTAAGACCTGGGGGGGTGTTGCGATTGGCAGTTCCTAATTTTGACGCTGTGGTGCAATATTACATTGAGAAAGATGATAATATGGAGTTGCTTTTAGGGCAATTAGTAGGAGGGCAAAAAACTGGAGAATATGATTATCATAAAATGGTTTTTAGTAAAAAATCGTTAACCAAGGCATTATTAGATACAGATTTTTCAGAGGTTATGGGGTACGATTGGAGGAAGACAGAGCATGCTGATTTAGATGATTTCTCTCAATCATATTTACCACATATGGATAAAGATAATGGATTTTTGTTAAGTCTAAACTTAGAAGCCGTTAAATAGATGAGAAAACGATACTGATTACACTTTAAAAGTAAGAAATTTTTTTGATTATAAATAAAATTAATATGACACAAAATAAATTTGGTATTCTGATAGCTACTAAAAATACATACTCAATGATAGAAGAGTGGATTAGTTTGTATGACTACTCTGGTATTTCTATATTAAATTTAGATTTAAATAGCGATAAAGAGTTAAGGTTTAAAGGGAAGGAAATCTGTAAAAAACATGGAATAACATTTAGAGATTGCAACAGCACAGCAATGCAAGATAATATTAGCCAAGCCTTGAAATATTTCTATGAAGAAGAAGGTATTGAATGGTTGTTATATATGCATCATGATGCATATCCAATGCTAGATGGTACACTTACTCAATTAAATGATATTCTATCGAATTCTAATAAGATTAAAGATTTCGGGGTTGTGGGGTTTAATGTATATCACGATCAATTTGATCTTAGTAAATTCGATGTGGATAAGCCAAAATTGATGACAACTGCTAGAACTTCTCTTGAATTAGGGAATGGGTATTACAATACCAGAGTTGAGTCTAGAGTAGATTATCGTCAATTTAAATTCAAGCCATTCGCAGTAGAATCTGTCATGTGGAGTACAGCATTAATTAATTACCATCAATTTAACAAATATATTTCGATTGATGTAGAGTTTAACTTTTTCCACTCGTGGGATGATGTTGCATTTCAGTTTTTATCAAAGAACGTATATAACATTGTTATTCCTTCTTTATCTTTTGGACATGACCAAAGTTTGAAAGCCAAACACGAGCTACCCGTTAGCTCCCCGAATGGAGATATAAAAAAAGTTGAAGAAATATACGGAAGAGCTGACCACATTGCCATTTGGAAAGATAAATGGGGCTTTGATTATAGTGTATCAAAATGTGCATTTGGAGGAGATAGTTTCATCAATAAAGGCGGTAGAGTTAATAAACTAATTGTATTGTTGTCTAAATTAACCAAGTATGACTTTTTTTCTTCATTAGAAACGGTATCGAGAAAAAGCTACAAGAATCAATATAGAAAAAATAAAAATCTTTTGGATGATTTTTATGATCATGATCCAAAGAACGGCGCATTAAAATATTTTGATTTATAATTTAAAAAGTTTATTGAGTTATGAATAAAGAGAATTTTATTAATAAAAAAGTCGTCTTGGACGCTAGATCGCTAGGTCAATTGTTATATATGCTGTCATATGTTGATTGCAATAAAACAATACAAGATGTGTTGGTATTATGGGCGGGAAAGCCAGAATTAATTGAAAGTTTAGGTAAATATATACATTTGCCAGAAATTAAAAATATTTCAAATATTAACCCTACTGATAGTAATATTCTATTTAATTATCCGTTATTTTTTGGTATTAATAAAAAGATAAGTAATATAAGTGGACAAATCATTTTATTTACAGCATTTAACCATGGTATGTATTTTTCAATGCTTAAAAAAAAATTATCCTTGTCTTACGATAGTATTTATTTATTTGATGACGGTTCGATAAATATACTTCAAAAATATAATTCAAAAAAAATATTAAGAGTCTTTTTATATTCTTTTCATGGTTTATTTCCAGGGTATTCTAAATATAGATTATTTTGCAATGAAAAATACAATAATATTTATACAGTATTTTCCAGGAGTATGCTGCCAGAATGTGTTAGAAAAAAACAAATTATTAACATATCGAAATATGTTAATAATTTTTATAATTTTTTATTTAAAAATATTTATAAAAATAAAGTTCAGCCCAATAGTGCATTATTGTTAACACATCATGCAGTTGAAAGTGAGAGGCTAAAACTGAATGAATATCAGACTTTAATAGTTGATGTAGTTAAGGAAATAAGATCACATGGTGTGGAGTGTATATACTTGTCAAAACATCACCTGGAAAAAGATATAAATATTGACTTTTATAAGTCATTGAATTTAAAATTTATTTATGAAGATTTTCCAGCTGAAATACTTTTGTCCTCCAGTAATATTAAGATAATGGCTCAGCCATATAACTCTACACCTTTAGTGGCAAGTTCTATTGGCCTTATGTCTAATCTAAATACAATAATTTCCTATAAAATTAAACACTCGCCACATATTGAATCTAGAGTTAATAGTATTGATAATATTGCAGTTCAACATAATCTAAATCATTGTAAGTTGTAGCAGTTAGCGTGAATATAATTGATAATTTGTCTATAGTTATGCCCTCAATGAAGATTGGAGGGGGGAATAGAGTTTTATTGCAATTTATGAACGAAGCAATTAAGGATAAAAAGAATTGCAAATTGTTTTTTTTAGATCGTAAGGGTGATATTTTCGAAAATCTTTATTCAAATAGTGTCCGTCAGCCCATGCTTGGTGATGGAGTTTTATCTGTTGTATTATTTTCTATTATTCTTTCATTTCGAGTCCGTTTTGATAAGTCAATTGATGCTGCAATAGTATCAGATCCAATTCTTTTAATTTTTTCATTTATATATGCCAATAAAAGAAGAGTAAGGTTCGTTCAATCTAATGATTTTTTATTATTTGAGGGTAATTCAAAAGGTGGAAGGTTATTTAATTCAATTTATCAGTATTTTTTTAAGATCAGTCAAAAATATCAATACCATTCGGTATTGTTTAATTCCAAGTACTCACTTAATTCATACAATGAGACTCTGACTAGTGTTCAGCATTATTCTATAAATTATATTATTAATCCTGCAGTATTTACTTTGAAATATGAAAGGAACATTGGAGTCTATCCAAAAGCTAGATTAATCAGAGTGTGTATTGTTACTAGTGCACATCCTAGAAAGGGGTATCAGCAGTTCTTGGAAATTGCCAAGCACTCTAAGTTAAAAGGTGTGAATTACATAGTAATATCACAAGATGATTTAGATTCCCAGCTGAAGAATGTAACTCATGTAAAGCCTAGCTCGGATAGTGAGTATGTTGATGCACTTAAACAATGTCATTTTATGTTAAGCACATCAACATTTGAAGGCTTTGGTCTGCCATTGATTGAAGCTATGGCATTAGGAGTTGTGCCTATTGCTTTTTACAATCCTGGAATGGACGAATATAATACTGATAAAAATATTTCTATTATTGAAAATACAGTTGAATTTGATAATATAATCAATAAAATTGTCAATATTGATAACAGCTACATTAAACTCTCTAGTTCTGTGATTAAATCCGCTTCCGTATTTACAACGCAGACTTTTTTCTTTTCTATAATGGATAAAATTAAATAAAATTTTATGAAAACAAATATATTTACTAAAAATAATCAAACAACACATACTTATATTATTGCAGAGGCAGGGTTGAACCACAATGGTTCTGTTGAAACTGCAAAGCAATTAATTGATTTAGCTGTCGAAGCAGGTGCTGATGCCGTTAAGTTTCAAAAAAGAACAGTTAACAAGTTGGCTGTCAAAGCGACCTTAGACGCGCCAGATGATAGGTTTCCAGAGTTTGGTAAAACCTATAGAGAGGTTCGAGAGCATCTTGAATTTAATATGGATCAATATCAAATTATTAAAAAATATACTGAAGACCGAGACTTGGATTTTCTCTGTACAGCATTTGATCCTGAAGCGGCTGATTTTCTTGAGAAATTAGGCATTAGTATTTATAAGTTGGCTAGCCATAGTGCAACTAATATTGAGCTATTGGAGCACTTAGCTAAAACAGGAAAGCAATCCATAATGTCCACAGGTATGACCGAATTAGAGGAAATCAATACAGCAGTTCAAATTTTTGAAAAATATAAAACCCCTTTACTTTTATTACATTGTGTATCGGCTTACCCAACCCCTATCGATGAATGCAACTTGAATATGATCAATGTATTGAAAGAAAACTTTGATTTGCCGGTCGGTTATTCTGGCCATGAGTTGGGTTATTTACCAACATTAACAGCGGTTTCAATGGGCGCTATTGCCATTGAGAGGCATTACACATTAGATAATGAAATGACAGGTTTTGATCATAAAATGTCACTAAATCCAAAAGATTTTATTGCGATGGTAAGAGATATTAGAAGCATTGAAAAAATCAAAGGTACTGGCGAAAAACATGTCAGCGAGACAGAATGGATTACTAGGCATAAATACCATGTCTCTATGGCGTCATCACAAGATATCTCTCTAGGCTCAGAACTGACAGCTGATATGGTTACATATCGCAATCCTGGCACAGGAATTCCATCCAAGGATGCACACAAGGTGATTGGTAAAAAAGCACTACAAGATATATCGGCGGACGAATTATTAAGTCTTGAAATGTTTACATGAATTCAAAATCCTTAAGGGTATCAATTATTGTTCGAACCTATAATGAGGAAAGATGGATAGCACATTGTTTGGGTGCGATATTTAACCAAGACTTTGATAATTTTGAAGTGATTTTAGTTGATAATAATAGTACTGACTATACGGTTGAAGTAGCCAAACGATATCCCATATCTACTATAGTTGAAATTGATAAGTTTATTCCAGGAAAAGCATTAAATGATGGAATTCGTGCCTCTACAGGTGATTATATTGTATGTATTTCTGCTCATTGCATTCCTAAAGACAAATACTGGCTACAAAGTCTATACAATAATTTTGATGGAAATGAAAAATTAGCAGGTGTATATGGTCGTCAACTGCCCCTATCTTATACCAGTGATGCGGACAAAAGAGATTTGTTAATTGCATTTGGACAAGATAAAAAAGTACAGCTTAAGGATTACTTTTTTCACAATGCAAACAGTATGTTGCCACGTGCAATTTGGGATAAATTTCCCTTTGATGACAAGGCGACCAACATTGAAGACAGGATTTGGGGAAAGTTGGTGATAGAGGCTGGGTATGAGATTAATTATGAACCAAGTGCTTCAGTTTATCATCATCATGGATTGCACCAACATGGTAATACTTCAGATAGAGCAAAGGGTATTGCCAAGATATTAGATGATTTAGATGCGGAAAGTATTGGAGAGTTGCCTGAATCTTTAAAGCCTGAAAATATAGGTGTTGCATCTCTACTCCTTGTAAAGGAAAAGCTGGATGAAAATTCGATGGAGTTTAAACTTTTACTGAATGTAGTTAAAGAACTAAAACTGGTTTCCAATATCGATGAAATTTATATAGTAGCAAATGATGAAAATATTGCCACTCTCTCTGCGGTGAACTGGATTGATAGAAATCAATCCATATTTAATGCCGATGATATGAATGTTGAAAAACTTCTTTCATTGTCCTTGAATGAGATTGAGTCTAGAGGATTTTTCCCAGAAGTTATTCTGTATGTTAATCACCACTACCCATTTAGACCAGTAAACTTATTTGATCAACTAATTTCAGAATTACAATATATGGGACTTAGCTCTGTCTTTCCGTGCTTTATTGATTATGGACACTACTGGCAAAAAGACACAAGTGGCAATTTCTCTCAAATTGACTCGTCAATGGATTCTCGTGCAAATAGAGAACCCATTATGCGTGCATTGTATGGGTTGGGATGTGCAACCTCTTCAGTAGAAATAAGAAAGGGGAGTATTACTGGTAATGATGTAGGTATTGTTTCAATAGACAATTATCAATTTACATTGAATTTACGTGAATTAGGCTCTAAAGAGATTATTAAAAAACTATTGAATTATGAATATGAATATGAATAAAAATAAAGAGATTCGTATTTTGGGACTTACACTTGCTCGTGGAGGCTCTAAGTCCGTCCCAAGAAAGAATATTAAACTTATTGCTGGAGTACCTCTTATTGCGCATACAATTTCTGAAGCGTTAAAAAGTAAGCTTATAACTCGATATATTGTCTCTACAGACGATGAAGAGATTCAACAGGTCGCTATTCAATGCGGGGCAGAAGCTCCATTTTTAAGGCCGAGCGAATTTAGTTCGGATAATGCAAGTTCAGTTTCTGCTATGCAGCATGCTGTTGACTGGGTTGAAAAGCAAGAGGGAGTTAAGTACGACTATATTGTTGAATTGATGTGTACTAATCCCTTGAAAACAGTTGAGGATATTGATGCATCTATCGAAAAGCTGATATTAACAAAAGCAGATTCTGTCATTGCAGTTCATCAATTGGAAGATCATCATCCAGCGCGAATCAAAAAAATTATTAATGATAAGATTACTGACTTTTGTGTTCGGGAGATACCTGAGAGTAGAAGGCAAGATTTAACACCAGATGCTTATATTAGAAGTGGTTCTATTTATGCTTTGAAGCGAGATTATTTAATGATTGAAGGAAAAAGGTATGGTTCTGATAATAGCAGACCATATATATTGCCTCAAGAAAGGGTAGTCAATATCGATACAGAAATTGACTTTATGATTGCCAAATTAATGTTTAATAAATAAATGTCAGAATATAAAATACTAGTAATAACTCCAGTTAGGCACATTATAGGAGTGCCAGAAATTCTTGAATCTACTGGTGAGGTAACCTATATGGACGACCCTTCCAAAGAAGAAGTTATCTCAGTGATTGATGGTTATGATGCAATCTTCACAAATCCAAATAAGTCTAAAGTTTTTATAGGAAAAGATATTTTAGACGCGGCAAACAAATTAAAAGTTATCTGTACAGCTTCTACTGGAACCAATCATATTGATAAATTATATGCAGAAGGATTGGGCTTACCAATACTTTCATTAACAGAAGAAAGAGATGTGATTAACCGCATCAGTTCTACAGCTGAATTGGCATTTTCTTTAACTTTAGCGAGTTTAAGGCATGTTGTTAAAAGTCATAAAGCCGTTTTGGAAGGGGAATGGAATTATGAAAAGTATATTGGTCGACAAATGAACTGTCTTACTATTGGGATTATAGGATATGGAAGGCTAGGTAGTATGTATTCAAAATACTGCAGAGTATTTGATTCACGGGTTTTGGTTTATGATCCCTATAAAGAAGTCGATGATAAAGGTATTGAGCAGGTTGATAAGTTAGAGTTTTTACTGCAAGAATCAGATGTAATTGCAATACATGTTCACGTCACAGAAGAGACGATAGGTATGATTGATAAGGCATGTTTTGATATAATGAAGAAAGATGTTGTGATAGTTAATACGGCACGCGGCGATATGGTTAATGAACTAGATTTAGTCACTTTTTTACAGTCTAATCCAGATGCAAGAATTGCAACAGACGTACTTGCCGATGAAATTAGAAATAGAGAAAATAGCCCTCTATTAAAGTACGCATTAAAATCTGAGCAAGTTATTATCACTCCACATATTGGAGGAATGTGTCGAGAGGCGCAAGAGATTGCGTATGGACATGCAGCAAAAAGATTGGCTAATTATCTTGAGAGTAAAATATGAAAAGTACGCTAATTAAAATATATTATTTTTTATTTGATATTCAGTGCAAGATATTGAAGTTAATTTTTAAAGATTATGCATTCTTCTCGTTGACTGCTAGAAAATTTATTATATCTCCCACTATTAGGCAACTTCGCGCTGCTGATAGAGATTTAATGGGAAGGAATATTAGAAAATATGAAAATTTATTTTTAAAATTAGGAGTTTCTAATGGCTTGATATTAGACATAGGAGGGAATTTAGGATATACAGCCATTGCTTTTAGGTTGGCTATAAGAAATTCTAATACAGAGATTTATTCTTTTGAACCTTACCCCCCTAATCATACTTTTTTTAAAAAAAATACACTTAAACATAATATTGTGCTTTTTCCAATTGGACTTGGTGATGAGAATAAGATTATGGACATTGGATTGCCAGACTATACTTATAGTTTCAAGAACAAAGACAATAGAGCTAATACTGGCCGCGTTAGTTTGATTGGGATAAACAATGCTTTATCAGAAAAAGTATCTCTAAAAGCAAATATTGCACATGGAGATACGTTACTTAAAACTATGTTTATGAGTAGTAAGGTTGTATTTATTAAAATTGATGTAGAAGGTTTTGAGCTAGAGGTTTTGAACGGACTTTCTAATACAATTAAAGAGTCTATGCCTATTATTCAGGTTGAGGCTAATCCCATAACTATGGAGATGAGTAATTCTAGTATATCAAATTTTAGAGACTTTGCAAAATCTCATAATTATCTTATTTATAAATTTTATAATAGTGATTTAGCTTTATTGAATTCTGATGATGACCTCCCCAAAAATAGAGTGAGTGAATTATTTTTATGCCATAAATCGATGGATATAAAATAATTCTTATTTCCTCGCGAGTGTCATAATTAAAATATTATTTCTATGAATTTTAAAACAATACAACATATTAAAATTAGTAGAAGGACAGCACTTTCTTTAATGGGCGGAGCAATTGCAATCGGTTTATCTAAATATTATCTTGGGCATGGAATATTAAAACAGAATAATTGCTATTCTTATGGTCCAATTGCAGAGTATATTAAAGAAAATCAACCAGAATTGCATTCTGATTTAATTACTAAAGTAAGTTCTAATAGCCATCCT
>Ga0233427_10003088_pt1 | contig 14909 bp, 16 predicted proteins | sample SI_118_April2016_5_FD_179885 | JGI IMG/M metagenome (GOLD analysis project Ga0233427, IMG submission 179885) | Seawater microbial communities from Saanich Inlet, British Columbia, Canada - SI_118_April2016_100_MG | ecosystem: Environmental > Aquatic > Marine > Inlet | place: Canada: British...
CTTCTAAAGGAAGATAAAAGTTAAGTGCAGAGAATATTGATTTTTTAATTTCACCACCGTATTCAGTACCTCCTATAATTGCCATTTTCTTTTTTAGATTTAAAATAATAAATACCTTAGAATTCAGTCCAAGTTCTTTCCAATTCTCGATATCTGTCGAATGAGCATTTAGAATAGTAAAATCAGGTTTAAAGTGTTCAAGTTCTTTACTTTCCGGTCTTATAAACATATTATGTGAGAAATGCCCTTGCCAAGATTTAAGAGTAATAACTCTTAAAGGAAGTTGATACCTTTTATCAGCTCCAGCAAAGCCGTCAAATATGAATAATTCTCTCTGATTCATTTCTTTTTTAACAGCTTCTTCAAGTAAATCAAAGGACTTTTCACTAAGAGGTTGATTAATTTCACCCCAATCTACTAAATCTTTGGTTTCTTCAGTTTCAACAATAAAACGATCTTTAGGTGATCTACCAGTATATATTCCAGTATTGACAATAACAGTACCATTATCTGATAACCGTCCTTCTTTTCGATTCAGTTCTTGCTCTTTCCATTCTTCTTGGGAAAGATTGCAATGTATTGCTGAGGGAATAATTCCCATCTGCTTCAACTGCTGAATCATATAGGGCTGGAAACAAAACTGTATTTATAATTGCGGGACGCCTCTATCTTTTTTTGAATCTTTTAATTGACTTGTTATAGATTAAATAAATTGTAAACAAGCTCTTAACTAAGGCCATTTTCTAAGCTCAATTCCGACTAACCATTCTTTGGGTAAAAAGCTAATATTAATGGCGCTATTAGCACATTAGTAAAGAATGAGTTTAGATGGAAATCCCCGAGAGAAAATCAACCAAGGGCCGGTGGTCTAGGGGTTATGACGTCGCCCTTACAAGGCGAAGATCGGCGGTTCGATTCCGCCCCGGCCCACCATTCTCGTCGTAAGCAGAAAATGCTAGGTCAGAATTTTTTAATTGACAGTAATATTGCTAATAAAATAGTTGAAGTGTCTTCTATTGAGGCCGATGAAAAAATTCTGGAGATAGGTCCTGGAAGGGGTGCCCTTACTGAGTTATTGATAAAAAAAGGCAATCTTTTAGCTGTTGAAAAGGACAAGTGGTTAGCTGTAGTGTTAAAACAAAAATATGGCAAGCTTGCTCAGATTATTGAAGATGATATTCTTGAATTTGATATTCCTAAGATTGATGTTATTGTAGCTAATTTACCCTATTCTATTTCTTCACCCATATTGTTTAGATTATTTAATTATGAATGGAAAAGGGCAATTTTAATGTTTCAGGAAGAATTTGCAAACCGTCTTGTTGCTAAGCCAGGTTCTAAAGTTTATGGCCGATTATCAATAATGGCGAATCATTTTGTAAAAACTAAAAAACTTTTTCGAGTATCTAAAACAGCATTTCAGCCACAGCCAAAGATACATTCACAAGTGGTTCACCTAACACGTCGAGAACCAGATTACGAGTTAGATGATTTTGATACTTTTGAACGTGTTGTCCGATCAATGTTTACGCATAGACGAAAGAAAATCCGTAATTGTTTAAAGCTTGATTTTCCCGATTTGGATTTAGATGATCTAGAGAATATGAACGAAAGAGCTGAAGTTTTAGAACCAAAAGAAATTGCAGCTTTGTCTAATAATATATATTCTAGGCTTTCAAAATAGGCTCTTCAGTAAGAGCATATCCATTATACTAGCTTTAACTTTCAAATCCCCAGACATGTATGCTTTTATTGGTGAAGATTTTTTTGCCATGAGTGATAATATTACTTCAGAAGATGCGGTAACTACCAAATCAGCACTAGTGTCTTCAGTTTCCTTGAAATTATCTATTTTCAAATTATCTAGCTTAGTTGAATAATTTTCACCATCAGATATGCAGATACATATTGTTCTATTTTTTCCTTCAATTTTTTTAGAGAAAGTTGGTTCATCATTAATTCTAGAGTTAAATTCTCGAACTTTTTCTTCAAGTTTTGTTACTACTTCATTTGTCATTATTTACACCAAAATCGTTAAGCGTTTTTACAGGACGTATTCTTTCCAAAGTTTTCCAACTTTTTCGTGTTCCTGTAGGCCACTTGTTATTATCAGAATAAAAGCTCTTCAAAAACTTAATTGTCCTTTCATCGGAAGGATATCCACTTCCAAAATCTCCGATTTCATCTTTAAGTTTACTGATTTCACTTTCTCTTGTCTCTTTTGCAATGATAGAAGCTGCAGCCACAACCAATATTTTTGCATCAGCTTTATGCATAGAAATTATATCTGTATCTTTCTGGTTTGTTAGTCCAGATTTAATTTGTAATCCAAAACGTTGTTCATTAACATCTGCAGCATCAACATAAGCTATATTTGGATTCAATTTAGATATCAGCTTTGTGAATGCTTCACGATTTAAATCATTTAATTTGTTTTTTTTACGATATTCATCTACTTTTTGAGGTTCTATTACTTCCACTTCAAAAATAAATTTTTTTTTTATGATTTCAGCTAATTTTTTCCTCTTTGTTTTAGTTAATAATTTAGAATCACGAATGCCTAAATTTTCTATTTCTTTAGCATTACCAACAACGACTGCAGCCACAACTAATGGCCCCATGACTGGCCCTTTTCCAGCTTCATCAACTCCACATATCATGCTTCAAGTACCAAATGGGCCCATTTACGAGCCATAAAGTAAATCGCAGCGTTTTCAGGTAGTTCTACTACACTATTAGGCTCAAGCCTGACAAGTCCATCTCCCATGGTTACTGGATGACTAACTACAGACCTTATTTTAACTAAATCATCTCCAAAAGCTGTAGCCTCTTTCATTGGATCGAATGTTTCTAATTTAGCTGAATTCATTACGGTTACTTTTAGTCCAGAACCTCCGTGTAGCGAGCCAGGTAGTCGTATTAGTCGATGTATATCTCCCGTAACGGGCTCATCAGGATGAATTGCAGTTTCTTTTAATGCAATCCGGACTAATCTTTTTTTAGGAGATTTAGGCATTTTATTGAAAATTTCTTCATTAGTATTTTTGGTATTGAATGTCACATTTTTCAATCCTAATTTTTTCATAGACTTTTCCCTTTCCTCTTTATTTAAATCTCTTAAATTATCTAGTGTTCTGTGAATATGTCTAGTAATAATTCCTTGCCACCCTTTCGATTCTTTTTTTGGAAGCTTCTCTACTCCTATATTTTTCCTTTCCACGCCTCTGCCCCGAATTGGATATTCTTTTGTGTATCCTGCATCAATCAAAATTTTGTTTAAGTCTAACCCTTTTCCAGTAAGATAATCTGCTATTTCTCTTCTAGCACCAGAGGGTAGTGTAAGTACATCTGGCGTTCTTACATGAACATGGTAGCCTCTTCCACCACTGAAGGTAATTAGTAAATCATCTTCATTTAATCCAAAGTCCCCTAGTAAAACATCGACAACTAATCGGTAAGTTTGCTCTCTAATATAATCCATGAGTTTAGAAAATGTAATATTACCTTTTTTTACATCTTCCATTTCAGGTAAGTGATCTGCATCTAAATCGAATATTAGATCGGCCCCCATCCATTCTTTTTCAACCATCGTGTTTTTTCCAGGGTCTTTGTAATAGGCAACAGAATGATAACTGTGAGCTGGAGCGACTCTAATCAGATATTTTTTAACATCTTTTATGCTTCTAAATTTTTGATGCCTGTTCATAATTCCGCCTTCCCAGCTAAGAAATCCCCATTCTCTAGCTGTGAATCTTGGAGGTAACGTAATATCTGCATTACGGTAATACTCCTGAAACTTTTCTTTCAAAAAGTCTCGAGTCTTAATGGGTTCTATCTCTTTTAGAAAGCTCATTCTATTACATTATACCAAGATTTTTTAGCGCCCATTATTCCTTGACTAAACCATCCGTTTCTCAATTTTTGAGTTATTGTATATTCCCATGGTTTTCGAGGTAATCTTTCAGAAAATATTTGGAGTAATTCTTTTATTTTTGCATTATCTTCTCCACGGGCTTCAATATATGTTATAGTTCCAGAATTGGGTCTCTCTTCCCATATGTCGATAGTAGTTGAAATATTGGCTATTACATATCTATAAACCATTGCAGTCCTTTCTAGAGCAATTACAATTGCAACACTACTATATGAGCGATGCACATTTTTTCTTTTATAAGTATAATTTAGTTCGTCTAATAAGCTTCTCATTGCTGTAGCAGTAGATTTAGATTCAAAACAAACAGGTAATTTTACCAATGGATTTCTCCGCCAATTACTGGATAACCAATCTCTAATTCTTCTAAGATACGCGGGTGGATTTCTCCATACTTCAAGAGGTAATCTTTCTCTTTTATTTGAACACAACGACCAGAGATAAATATAGGATCCTCACAATCTTCATTATCTCCAGAAAGTCCTAGCCGTTGAGAGATTATTTCTGCAGTGGATTTTGCATTTGAAAACGTTGATTTAGTTGCCAATTCCATCCAAGCTAGTGATTTATGATTACTATGTTCTTTTACCACGTCCCCAAATTCAAAAACTCTTTGAGGTAGTTCTCTATGCTTGTTATTTTTTAAAAGTTCTAGTAAGTTTGGTAAAATACTAGAACGTAACATATGGTAGTCTTCAGTAACTGGGTTAGAAACTGTAGCTTCATTATCATTTTCTCTCTCCGTTATTTCATGGAGCATTTTTGATGAGGTTAGCGTAAGAGTGACTACTTCTTGGAAACCAATACCCAACATAGTTTCTCTACAACTATCTCCTAGTTTTCTAGATTCTAAGGCCTTTCCAAAGGTAGCTTCTCTAGGTAATTGTTCGGGTAAATGGTCATATCCTAAACCAATAGCAACTTCTTCAAGTAAATCAACTGGATGAAGTATGTCTGCTCTATATGCAGGAACCTTGACGTGCCATGTGCCATCCCTCAAGTCCGGTTCCATAGCACACTTCCTGAAGGCTTTAAAAATAGCAAAATTTTCAGGATCAAATCCTAATAATTTAATCAAATAATTATTTTCGATTTCATGTATTTTCGGCTCCATGTTAGGTGCAATTATTTTTTCAGAAGGATATCTTATTTCTAGTTGTTCTATTTCTCCACCTCTTTCAACTAAAGCTGCAGCTACAATATTCAGACATGCTTCAACGGCTTCTCTGTCTAATCCTGTAACGTCTATCAATACGTCCGTTGTATTCTCAGTAATGGTGGTTAATGCACCGTTAATGATAGGTGGCATTGATGCAACTTCATCAACAGAATCAATAATCAATGGATACTTTTCAAATTGATTTAAAAGATGTGCATATTCGATTCCCTTGGGATGCTCTTTAAGAATCTCTTCAGGTGTCATTTCATAATCTTTTTGAAGGGGAACAAACGCAGGTTCGTGTGGTGAACATGTAGTATAGTGAAAAGGTGGTTTAAGCTTAGCTAAATCATGAATGCCAATTGATACTTTACTTCTTTTACGACCTAATGTAACATGCAATTTTTCTTGAAGCTCCATTAAACATTTAATTGAGGTATTATCTAATTTAATATCTCTCACGACACCTCCCAAAACTTCTGGTCTGATATCTAAGACCTCCTTAGAGATGGTCATATGTGTTGAAGGTTTTTTAGTAATGTAATCAACTAGCCCTAGCTGTTGTTCTGAAAAAGCCCTTATAGCTCTTGCAACACCTTCAGTAGATAATAAATCAGGTCTGTCTGGAAAGAACTCAACTACAGCTTCTTCTTCGCCAACTTCATCAGGATCAGATCCGATTAGTGGTATTATATTTGAAAAATCGTCAGAACTAATCGGCTCTTTGAGCATTCGATTGAGGTCATCAAATTGGATGTTGATTACTGGCATCTTAAACCCTTAATTAATGCCATTATAAGCCAATATCTCGACAATTACAATATTACTACTTGTTACGCCTTCTTTCACGCTTTCTACGGCGCATCTTCTTCTTACGCCATTTCCATCGTTGCTTTCCGGCTTTTTTCCAAACGCGAGAGCTTCTCTTCATTATTAGGTTGGTCGCACTCGCACACTGTATATAAAATCAGACCTCTTCAATAATCTAGGATATTAGTGCTTGGATTTTCTATTTCTTCCTTAACTTTCTTAATTAGTTCAGAGAGGTTAGAGTGTTCTGTAGTCTTCATCCAAATTCTAACTTTTTTTATTTTGATAGTATAATCGCATTTTATGCACTTCTTACTTTTTTGTTTGAGATTTATTCCACAGACATTTTTGCATTTGGGACAAGAAATAACTCCTAACACATGACATGTATTACATCTAAGTAAATAGAATTTTCATCAGAAAGTATTATGATGGTGTATCTACTCGCACATCAATGAAATATCCAGAATTTCCAGACGATGTCACCTACACTCCCATTAATGAAATATTAACTGGACAAGTAAAAGACAATGTTAAATTAAGAGGATGGATATATCGAACTCGTTCTTCAGGTAAGCTTGCTTTCGTAGTTATTAGAGATTCAACTGGTATAATTCAATGTACTGTATCTAAGAACAATGTTGAGGATCTAGATTTTGAGAATGCAGGTAAAGCCCTAGTTGAATCTTCGGTAGTCTTAGATGGCTTAGTCGTCGCAGATGATAGAGCGCCAGGAGGTTTTGAGATAAGAGTTACTAGCTTCAATATAGTTCATTTTGCAGAAACTTTTCCAATAACAAAAGATCAAAGTGATGAGCATCTTTTGAATAATCGGCATTTATGGTTACGTAGTAGGAACATGGTTTCAGCTCTCAAGATTCGTTCAACAGTCTTCAAAGCTTTTAGAGATTATTGGCAAAATTTAGATTATACTGAAATACAATCTCCTAGTTTTACAACATCGGCTTGTGAAGGAGGATCAACATTATTCAATGTTCATTATGACGATGAGACCGAAAAGTCGGGTCAGAAATTTTATGCACACCTTAGCCAATCATGGCAATTATATGCTGAAGCCTCTATGTTTGGTTTAGAAAATATATTTACTGTAGCACCTTCATTCAGAGCTGAAAAATCTCGTACACGTCGTCATCTAACCGAGTTTTGGCATGCTGAAGTAGAAACTGCATGGACTCATAATCACCAGATGATGGAATTAGAAGAAGGAATGATTGTCTATATTATTGAGAAAGTTTTAGAAAAAAATAGGTTGGAATTAGAACAACTAGGCCGTGATATTTCAGTCCTTGAAAATATTAAGGCACCATTTGAGAAAATGAAGTATGAAGAAGTTATTGATAAATTGAATTCAATGGGTTTTGATTTAGAATGGGGTGATGATTTTGGTTATAAAGAAGAAAAAGCTCTTACTCAGGATTTACGTTCGCCATTATACATAACAAATTTCCCTAGAGAAAAAGGATTTTATCATAGACCAGATCCAGCAGATCCTCGTTCTCTAGTTTGTCATGATCTTTTAGCACCTGAAGGATATGGTGAAATTATTGGTGGAGGCGAAAGAGTATGGTCTCCCGATGAGTTAACTGAGCGTATTATTGAAGAAAATCTAGAGCCTGAGTCATACGGTTGGTATCTAGATATACGGAAGTTTGGTAGTGTTCCACACTCCGGTTTTGGTCTTGGATTAGATAGAACAGTCAGTTGGATATGTGGTTCAGATCATATTAAGCATGTAATTCCTTTCCCACGTACTATGCGTAGAACAACGCCTTAATTTTAGTTTAAGTCTTTAGCTTGCTTAACCCAATTGTCCCTTTTAATTCTTCCAGGGAAAAACTCAATGGCTTCGTTGACTTGATCTTCGAGTTCAGGCGTCATGTTTGAAATTTGTTTGTATGTGTATATTCCCAATGCGTTAAGCTTCTTTTCTAAGGATGGTCCAATACCTTTTATAGTTTTCAAATCGTCTTTGTCTTTCTCACTTGCTTTGCCTAGTGTCTCAAAGTCAATGTTACCTTTTTTTTCAGTAATTCTGGCTAAATCATCGCCTTTGCTTTTACTCTTCTTTTTATTAGCTTTTCTTGGTTCCTTATCTTCAGAATCAGGTATTCCATCGCCATCAATATCTCCTTTACCATCTTCTTCCATTGGGCCTTCAACTTTATCTTCTGTAGGGCCAACTCCTCCAAATTTTTCTAATGATCTTCCAGCTCTTCTACGGACGTATGGATCCTTATCAGCTAGTCCATTTACTAAGGCCTCACGAGCTTCATTAGATCCTGCAAACCTAGCTAAGCCTTTTGCAGCATGCCATCGAGTATATTTGTCATTGTCTTCCATTCCCAAAATTAGATAGGGTAAAACAGACATACGGCCAGTTCTACCAATAGCGTCCATTACAGTTCTTCTAGCAAAGAAGTCTCCATTTTTGAGCCCATCATTAATAAGTGGTTCAAGTCCCATTTCAGTCATGCCTTGAAATAAGTCCATTGCCGCTTTATTAACAAAAGAAGCACTACTGCCTGCATCAGACTTGCCATACAGTTGAATCCACCTAACAAGCTCTGCAGATATTGCCCTTTCATGTGCCGGTAGCATTCCTTTAAGGCTATTCAATGCCTCATTTCTAGTCATAAAACGCTCATTACCTAAATCAACGACTAAGTCTTCTATTTTGCCAGACATTCCACTACTTTCTTTAGAGTCACTATCCATGGTTCCCGACCAACTACCTACTAACACTATTTAATATTTAAACATCCCGCATAGGGATATTACAGTTCATGGTCACAAAGATAATATCACATAGGGGCCGCACATCAAAAAATAGTGAAGATAATACACTTAAAGCTGTTAATGATGCCATTAATTTGAAAATAGATATGGTCGAAGTAGATATTAGGAGAACAAAAGATTTCCAAGTAATTTGTTTTCATGATCCTGTACTGAATGGCATGGCCTTGAAAGACATGACTTACTCTGAAATAATTGAATTAAATCCAAATATACCTACATTAGAACAAGTTCTTTTATTATCTAGAGATAAGATTGAAGTAGATATCGAATTTAAAGAGCAGGGATATGAAAAAGAAGTAATATCTATGATATTAGATTATTTTAATTATGAAAATTTTATAGTTAAGTCATTCAATATAGATGTCGTTAAGAAGGTTAAAGAAATAGATGAAAAAATTAAAGTAGGTATGCTTCTTGGTTCTGAAATTAGTTTTAGTCAACTCCTGGAAGTTGTTTATGAATCCTTATTTCTCTATAAATTTAATGAAAGTGGTGCAGATTTCATATCTCCGTATTATAAACTTTATGAGGCAGGATGGATTAATCGTTTCGTAAGCCAAGGTATTCCTATACAAGTATGGACAGTTAATGACCAAGACTTATTGAAGACACTTATTCATCAAGATATAGATTCAGTAGTTACAGACACTCCTGAAATAGCACAGAAAATTAGGGAACTTATCTAGAATGTTTGAATTAAATAAAATAGAAGAATTTGCTCCATTATGTTTATCTTGTCTAGGTCGAGCCTTTGGAAAAGTAGGTTTTGGATTAGACAATCGTGAGAGAGGTATAGAAATACTTAATCAGTTGGAAATCAAAGAAGGCCGTGATTTACAAGAAAGATTGATAGTAGAAGAAATAGATTGTAGTCTTTGTGACGGTTTAATTTCAGAAATTTCTAACTTTAGAGATTTAGTCATAGATTCGTTTTCCGATTTTTCTATTTCAAGTTTTAAGATTGGTACAATTGTTGATAAAGATATTCTTAATAAAGAAGTTGAATTCCAATTACTATTTGGAGAAAACACAGGTGAAGCTCTTAAATCGCAATTAAATCGAGAAATAGGTATTAGTGTTTACAAAGAATTAGGAATTGAAGCACAGATGGATAATCCTGATGCTGTTGCTATAGTTGATACTGCATATGATATTGTAAATTTAGAGATTAAGTCATTATTTGTTGAGGGAAATTATAACAAATATGATCGAACAGTTCCACAAACAAGATGGCCATGTCATAGTTGTAAAGGGGTTGGTTGTGGTAAATGTAATAATACTGGCCAATTATACCCTGATTCTGTTCAATCTTTGATTGCTCATCCTTTTACTATTGCTAGTTCTTGTAGTGAGGATTTGTTTCACGGTATGGGTCGAGAGGACATAGATGCAGCCATGCTTGGAACTGGCCGTCCTTTTGTTTTAGAACTTCGTATGCCTAAAAATAGAAACTTAGATCTTCAAAAGATAGGAAAGAAAGTTAATACAAAAAATATAGATAGAGTCCAAGCTTCTGAATTAAAATTTGTACCTAGGTCGAGAGTGGCAGAATTAAAGAATACGATTTGTGATAAAACCTATAGAGTAGATGTTTCAATTTCAGATAAAATTTCAATCGAAAGCCTTAAGAAAGGTGCGCAGAGGTTGACGAGCACAGTTATCGAACAACGGACACCCACACGTGTTTCACACCGTCGAGCTGATCTGGTCCGCCCCCGTCTGGTTAATAGCGTCGAGTTAGTCTCGTTTGCAGATGGAATGGCTGAACTGGTGATTAGAGCTCAGCATGGTACTTACATACGTGAGCTTGTTAGTGGAGATGGCGGCCGCACGGTTCCAAGTCTCTCGTCGTTGGTTGATGCTAAATGCAAGGTTGAAGTTTTGGACGTCCTTAACTTACATCTTCAAGAAAAAGAGGCAAAAAATGACTAAAAGATCCCAAGGTTTGAGAAGTGGTTCACGCCACAAGCTATCTCGCCCAGCAAGAGAGCGAGGCTTATCTCCGATTACACGTTCACTGCAAACATTTAATGATGGAGATACAGTCAATGTAGTAATTGATCCTTCGTATCACAAAGGGCAACCTCATCATCGTTTTCATGGATTAACAGGTAAAGTTACAGGAAATCAGGGCAAAGCATATGTGGTCCGCACTCGTGTGGGTAATATGGAAAAGGACTTAATAGTCCGTCCAGAGCATTTACGAAAGGCAAAATAAGGAGTTAAAATGGAAATCGAATCACAACCTAATCCAGTCCCACTAGGAGACGTAAAAGAATTATTAGAGAAAGAATTAAGCATTCGTGAAAACAAATTAAGATGTATTGAGTGTGGTAATTTTCAAGCAGTTCCAGAGATTGAGCCTGTTGTTGAAAAACCATCAGAAGAAGATGGTGAAGAATCCGAGGCCCCAGTAGGTCCTACTTGTGATTCCTGTGGTTCTACAAGATTAAACTTAATTGAACAAATACAATATGAACATAAATTGGCTTTGGATCATGTTCGTTTAGTATCGCAGAGTCCACCAAAAGAGTCTAAGGAGATAATGGCTAAAGTTATTGAATTAGAGCATGTTGATGAGTATTATGCTGCAAAAATTGCAGATATTTTACCAATGCATCCTGATGATGTACGTTCTATTTTTGCCCGTGAGCGTTTCTCATTAGGTAAAGAAGAAATAGAGTCTATAATTAATGCAGTCAAGGAGACTACAGGTGCATGATTTATGGAAGATTACGCTTATGTTTTAGATGTATTACCTGATGGAAGACCAGATAGTAAAAGAAGATTTCGTAGAGAACCAGTAGTTTACGGTTTAGGTATTGAAGAATTTAAGATATTCGATATGGAGCCTGTAACTGGAGCTGCAATAAATATTGGAGATCGTTGCTATATAGGAAAAGAAACCGAAGAGCGAACTCAAATAGACCACGTCAGAGCTCGGGTAAACTTTGTTGAACTAACTCATACTGCACAATCTGAGTTAGCTTTTGTTTTAGATGAAGTTGTTAAAGAAAATGAAGAAAAATTCATACAATTTTACAATAATGCTGGCCCTATATCTAGGAGATACCATTCACTTGAATTAATTCCAGGATTGGGTAAAAAAACAATGAACTTAATAGTCAATAATAGACCATATACTACGTTTAAAGAAATGGAAGAGAAAATACCTAATTTTAGAAACCCTGAAAAATATATTTCTCAGAGAATTGAAAACGAAATTAGAGAAACTGATCAGAAATACAGGTTATTTGTTAGATAATTATACGGCATAAGTATACTGTATTGCTCCAGCAATTCTCATTCTAACATCGGCATCTCCAGATAATGAAATTTCGAAAGTCCAGTTGCCGCTTGATCCACCTACAGTTCCCATTTCACTCATAGTTGTTCCAGGGCTTAATGTTTCAACCAAAATATCAGTTTCTAAATGATCTTTCAATACTAGTTCTCCACTTCCTGAACTTCCTATATCTGCATCTAAGAAATAGATGATATAATCCCAATTTCCATATCTCTCATGGCCTTCATTGATGAATATAGTATCATATATACTTACATCAGGCCCTGTAAATTCTTCATCATACAAATCTCCTCCCCTGCAGAAATAAGAGTTACCTGTGAAACCTTTTCCATAGTTTGCTAGTTTCATTGCCAAAATAGTCTCTCCATTAGAATCAATAAAAGTAAAATTAGATAGCCATCTTGCCTCCCTATCAAAGGTATAGTCTATTCGAGCACCATCAGAACTAGTAGCTACTACATGTGCTATACTTTCATCTACGTCTTCAACTATTGCATTGAATTGTTCTTTTCCGTATAATCCGAAGCTCCAGCCTTTATCTTTTTCTAATGGGAAATCTAGTAGTGTCTGTGGTATATTCTTTTCATATATTGCAAAATCAGACATTTGAACACGGCCTATTGCTGGGTTGTGATTTAGGACTGCATGTCTTTTTGCGTCTTCAAGTGAACCAGTACCAATATAATAATCAGTAGGGTCATCATCAATAGAGACAACCATTGTAGTTGAAATCTCTAATCCTAGTGTTTTGATACTGTATTCCCAAAAATCTCCTTTCGCCCAGACCGGTGATGCAATTGCAATTGTGTTTTCATCTTCTGAAAACAGTCCATTACCTAAACATCCACTAAATGACATTCCTATCAAAATAGTGACAAATGCGGTAGAAAATACTTTTTTCATATATATTCTAAAAAGGAGAGATAATTATAGTTCACTGTGCCCTTTTAAATTTAAATGTTGTCTGGCATCAGAAACAGTATAAAATGATCCAGTGACTAGTGTTTTCATTTTTTTGACATCTTTCATGGCCTCTTTTACACTGCCATATTCGGAACATTGATATCCCATATCTCTAGCTATTTCGTTTAATTTTTCCGCTGAAATCCCTCTTTCAGTCGGTAGGTTGCACGCCATTAATTTTGCTCTTTGAGGCAATATTCTAATTATGTCTTTTACATTTTTGTCCTCTAATATTCCTATAATTATGTTTTCATATTCACTATCTCTTTCTATCAAATATTTGATAGCTTGTTTATTGTGTGCAACATCAAGCGTAAAGTTTTCATATTTTTCAAACCTACCGGGTACTGATATTATTTCAATTGGTGCCTTAATTTTCAATTCTTGGAAAACAAGTTCTACCCATTTATCGGTTCTTTTTCCATAGTTTATACTTTTACATTCAGGTATGTGTCTGTGATGCACTTCCTCCCATCCCGTTATCAGGGTGGTTTTTTCTTTTACAATTTTAGCTTTTGTTATTGCAATTTCTTCTATGGTATGTCCCAAGTAATCAACGTGGTCAATTCCTAATGTAGTTAATATTGCAATTTTGGCATTTCCTACATTGACTGCATCCCACTCACCTCCTAGACCTATTTCCATTATGGCATAATCAACTTTTTTATTGTCAAAATGAGAATAAGCTAATGCAGTTAAGATTTCAAAGTATGTGGCTCCTATATTGTATTCTTCATCAATTTGCTTTAACTTAAGTATAATTTCAGTAAACTCATTTATGCTTATCATTTCGTTTCCGAGTTTTACTCTCTCTCTTATAGAATGTAAGTGAGGTGACGTAAAACATCCTGTCTTTACTCCATTCTTATTTAGATTATAATTAAGATTATGACAAGTACTGCCCTTAGCGTTTGTTCCTCCTACCATTATTATTTTTAGTTTATCTTGAGGGTTATCAAGAAGGTTCATCAACTTTGTAATGCGATCTAGTCCTGGAATTATCTTATTTAGGTTCAAAGAATCTAGCCATTCGATGGCTTTACGATACTTTTTTTCAAGAGGATTCATATTTAAAGAATTACTCTATCGATTCCCATTCTACAGTATCAGGTGTTAGTATTCCTTGATCATTCAAAACATTCCTAAAAGTATCGGGAGAAACTCCTGCAATTTCGGCCCCTTTTGTTAAAGTGGCTTTTCCTTTTTTGTATATTTCTACTGCAGAAGCATATCGCAGGTGATTCTTCTTTTCCATTAAAAAACGTAGGGCTTCTTTTACTACATCTGAACGGCTACTATAGTGCCCTGAATCGACGAGAGCTTCAATTTGAAGAAGCAAGATAGGGGGTAATGAATATGAACTGCTCATGTAGCAACTATTAGCAACTATTATTAATAATTATTCACTAAGCTTTATAACCTGCGCTCGGGTGAAAAGTTCTGGAAATAGCAATGAGCTTAAACCAAACCAATTGGCTAGCAATCGCCTTGACCTTCGTCTTGGCCGGTTTATTTTTTGTTTTGATATCAGGTGGTGCTGAGGCTGTAGATTATAAGCACCAAATATCATTATCTCCCTCAACACAGGAAGGGGAGCCTGAAGAAACATTAACATATACTGTAACAATCGAAAATCAAGGTACTAATGATGATACCTACAATTTAGGTATCGCTTCAACAATACCTACTGGTTGGTCAATGTATGTTTTACCAGCTCAGATTAGTATAAATGATGATACTTCTGGTACTGTAACGCTGTATGTTGAAATTGGAAACAGAACCAATGCAGTTGGAGGAGTTACTAAACAATTTTCAGTTTATTGTCAATCAGCTGGTGAAGCCAGTAATAATGAAACAACCGCAGGAAGCGCTAAAGTAAAGAAAATATATGGAACTTCGCTATCTACGGGTATAAGTGAAAT
>Ga0233427_10003092_pt1 | contig 14904 bp, 15 predicted proteins | sample SI_118_April2016_5_FD_179885 | JGI IMG/M metagenome (GOLD analysis project Ga0233427, IMG submission 179885) | Seawater microbial communities from Saanich Inlet, British Columbia, Canada - SI_118_April2016_100_MG | ecosystem: Environmental > Aquatic > Marine > Inlet | place: Canada: British...
CACATTTTCCGACCAGGTGCATTTTTCCAACACTCCATACTTGTCCGTATGGCGCTGCTTGCCTGCCGACAACGGAAACCGGTCATGGTTGCGATCGTCATAATCCGTCACGTTCGAGACCATATTCGCGTCGTCATAGCGCTCGCGGTGAACCACGACATTTTGCGGTAACCGCATGGAGACATAGCCCGGTGCCGCCGGCCAGCCAACAGGCAGGCCCGCAATGGGGAATACACCGTCCGGCAAGGACAATAACTCGGCAAAATCATCGATGCGGTTGCGCACATAGCTGATCGGGCAACAGCCCAGGCCGGCGCTTTCCGCCGCGACAATGAACATCTGCATAGCCAGCGCAGCATCGACACAGGCATTCATGAACGTATCGGCGTTGTTGTTGGCGTAATCGTGGTCATGGGAATCCGCCAGCCGCCGGATACGTCGGACATCACCCAGAAACACTAAAAATACAGGCGCATCGGCCATCCATGGCATGGACGGCACCAAATCCGCGATCTTTTGGCGGGTATCCTGATCGCGCACCGCGATGATGGAATATTGCTGCAGGTTGGATTTCGTCGGCGCCGATTGAGCGCAGGCCAACAACAAATTCAACAGGCCGTCGTCGATTTCCTTGTCGGCAAAATTCCGGCACACCCGACGGCGCAGCAAGCCTTCGATGGTCGCGTTCATGGCCGACGTATCGGCGGCGATATCGATGCCGTAACGGTCCTCGATAAAATCAGGGGTGTCGGTCATGGGAAGCTCCTTATTCAAACGATATCTTGCAGGCGATGATAAACCGGTCCGGCCTGACCGTCACCGACGGGTTTGCCGTCAACGCTGACTAGCGCGCGGATACCTCCGCTGTTGGTCAACAACGCTTCCGAAGCGCGATCCAGTTCCTTCAATTCAAGCGGCCGCTCATCGACATCCTCGGCGGCCATAACGGCGGCGCGCATGATGCCCGGCAGCGCGCCTTCCGATACCGGCGGCGTCACAATTTGGCCGTCGGTGACCAAAAACACATTCGCAATCGTCGCTTCGGCCAGGCGACCCTGAGTATTCAGCAACAGCGCTTCGTCGGCGCCCAGGCGGGCCGCTTCGCGGGCCGCCAGAATATTGTCCATGTAGTTCGTCGTCTTCAGCCGCGATGTCGGCGAGTGTTCGTTGCGCCGGGTCGTCTCGCAGATGATTGCACGCACTAGCCCTTCTGGCGGATCGCGCCGAACCGATGAAATGATGACTGTCGGCGGCCCGCTGTCCGCTGCCGCCAATCCGGCTTGCGCGGCGCCACGGGTAAGCGTTAAACGCACCATGCCGTTGTCGATTGCATTGAGCCGGACAGCTTCACGGAATAAGGCGTCAAAATCGTCACCTGGAAGCTCCAAGCCAAGATCCGCAGCACTGCTCCGAAGCCGGGCAAGGTGCGCATTGACGCGGCGCAATGCACCGGTGCGCACCGCAACGGTTTCAAACAAACCGTCGCCAAGCGCGACGCCACGGTCCGTCGCGGGGACAGCGGCCTCAACGGCATCGGTCCAATCGCCATTGACATAAATCTTCATGCTATCCGTCCTCGGCTCTCCAATCGGGGTTGAGCGCCGACAGTAACACGCCGGCCTTATCCAGGCTTTCGGCGTATTCCTCAGCGGGGACGGAGTCGGCCACAATGCCGCCACCGGCCTGGGCGATGACCTGGTTGCCTTCAATTACCAGCGTGCGGATGACGATGCTTGATTCCATCGCGCCGTCCGCGCCGATCCACGCTATGGTGCCGCAATAAGGCCCGCGCCGCGCGGGCTCCAACTCATGGATTATTTCCATGGCCCTGACTTTCGGGGCGCCGGTGATGGACCCGCCTGGAAAGGCTGCACACAACACGTCAAGGGGGCCGATACCCGGCATCAAGGCACCATCGATCTCGGACACCAGGTGGTGCACGGAAGGAAATGTCTCCAGGGCGCAGAGCTCAGGGACACCGACGCTGCCGATGCGGCAAACCCGGCCGATATCATTGCGCATCAAATCGACAATCATCAAATTCTCGGCCCGGTCCTTAGGGCTTGCCTGCAAAGCCTCGGCAAGCGACTGATCAGCAACGGCATTATCGCCCCGTGGCCGGGTCCCCTTAATCGGTCGCGTTGATATCCGCCCATCGGCCTCCAAGCGTAGAAACATTTCCGGCGATGCCGAAGCCACCGCGAGACCATCGCCGCAGTCCAGAAAAGCGCCATAAGGATTGGCAGAAAGGGTCCGCAGCCGGCGAAACAGCTCAAACGGGCGCAGGCCCGTGGGCTTGGTCGCCAGGAACCTCTGGGTGATATTGGCCTGGAAAATATCGCCGGCATAGATGTAATCGATGGCGCGCTGAACCATGGCCTTATATTCGGCGGGTGGGACTTCCGGTGTCCATTCGGCGGTCATCGACCAATCGATGTCCGCCAGCGGCGGGGCGGCGCGAAGCTGCGCCTCGGCGGTTTCCAGTCGGGTTTCCGCCGCGGGCCTTGCGTCATCCAAGTCTGCCGCGACAAGCCAGGCCTTTTGTTTCTCATGATCAAAGCTGACGACGGTGTCGTATAAGCCGACAACCATGTCCGGCGCGCCGCTGCCCTTTTCGCGTGACGGCGGCAAGCGTTCGAGGTGGCGCCCCATTTCGTAACCCAAATACCCCACGGCGCCGCCTTGAAACGGTGGTAATTCTGGATCGGCGTCGAAGGGAGCGAATTCAAGAGCGCGTGCCAAACTTTCAAACAGATCAAGGCTTTCAGGATCGGCGCGCAACACCCGGTAGGGATCGAAAGCAATAAAACTGTATCGGCCGCGGTCGCCTATCTGGCCGGCGCTATCCAATAACGCAGCGACACCCCCACCGGCCAAAGCGGTGTAAACGGCAATCGGGTCCGTGTAGGGAATGGGGCGGCTGAGCGGCGTAGTCGCCATGGGAAGACTGCCTCTGGGGCTTAGCCTGTGGGTGCACGCAAACCTTTAGAAACCTTCGCCCAGCACCCGATCCGGCGGATTGTGCCCATCAATGAACGTCTTGATGTTGATCAACACTTTTTCACCCATGTCGATGCGCCCCTCATGGGTTGCCGACCCCATGTGCGGCAGCAACACGACATTATCGAGGGCCACAAGCTTCGGATTGACGGCCGGCTCGTGCTCAAATACGTCCAGCCCGGCACCACCAATCTCGCCGCCAACCAGCATCCGCGTCAGGGCGTTTTCATCAATCACTTCGCCGCGCGACGTGTTGACGATCACGGCTTGCGGCTGCAGCAGCTTCAGACGCCTCGCCGACAACAGATGATACGTCGCCGGTGTGTGGGGGCAATTGATGGAAATCACATCCATGCGGGCCAGCATTTGATCGAGGCTTTCCCAGTAGGTTGCCTCTAATTCACCCTCAAGTTCTTCGTGGACAGGGTGGCGATTGTGATAGTGGATGGACAGACCAAACCCGCGTGCCCGGCGGGCCAGTGCCTGGCCGATGCGGCCCATGCCGACAATGCCCAAGCGTTTGCCGTAGATCCGGTGCCCCAGCATGCCGGTCGGCGACCAGCCTGCCCAGTCGCCGCTGCGCAACTGTCGTTCACCTTCGGTGAGGCGGCGCGAGACGGCCAAAATCAAGCCCATGGTCATGTCGGCGGTATCTTCTGTCAGCACATCCGGGGTGTTGGTGACGGTAATATTCCGCTGCCGCGCCGTGGCCAGGTCAATGTGGTCAACGCCGGTGCCGTAATTGGCAACCAGTCGGAGATTTTCACCGCTTTGGGATAGCACCGAAGCATCGATCCGATCTGTCACCGTCGGCACCAACACGTCCGCGGTTTTCACCGCCTCAATGATGTCGGCCTTCGGCATAGGATCGTCGGTCAGGTTGAGCTGAACGTCGAACAATTCCATCATCCGCGTCTCGATAGCATCCGGTAGTTTCCGGGTCACCACGACGCGCGTTTTGCTCATTGGCATTAGGTCGCCTCCCTGCTGGCGGGTACCCCCAGGCCATAGCAATCCGCCAACCACTTGTCCAGCATCCGTTGGCGCAGCGGCACTTGGGGCCTATAATAAGCGATTCGTTGCTCCATATTCTGAACGGTTTCCGCAGATGCACTTGTCCATGGTTCGCGCCGCGCTTATTTCGGTTCTAGCCCTCGGCGTTATCGCGCCGCTCCCGACACCTTCTTCCGCACAGACCAGAGGTTCTGGCCTGCCACTTCCCCGGTTCGTCAGTCTGCGCGCGACGGAAGTCAACATGCGCACCGGGCCGGGCGTCCAATATCCGGTCGAATGGGTATACCGGCGCCAGCATCTGCCGATTGAGATTATCGCCGAGTACGGTACATGGCGGCGCGTTCGTGATTGGCAGGGCGCCCAGGGCTGGGTCCATCAAAGCATTTTGGCGGGGCGGCGCACCTTCATTGTCACTGAGACGGCGCGGACCTTACGGCAACAGCAGGATTCTCAAAGCAGCCCTGTCGCCAGATTGGAAACAGGCGTGATTGGCCGGGTGATGAGTTGTCCGATCGACACCCCATGGTGCAAAGTGGAGGTTCAGGGCCGTGAAGGATGGCTCCGACGGGTTGAGCTTTGGGGCGTCTACCGCCACGAAACCATCGAATAGGCGCTGACTAATCTCCTGAACCTCAAAAACTAGGTGGAAAAATCAGCTAACAATGAGTCGCGCGCTTGCTTGGCGATGACAGTCATGTGCCCATATTTTGGATGTTCGATGGCAAGAACGGCTTTGATGCCAGGATCACGGAATAAGGCGACTTGCCCATCGGTGAATGGAAAATGCAGAAATTGGACCGATGAAGCCTTGCCCTCGGCGCTTGTCCGGTCGACGTCTTCTTCCGGCACACCACGGATGACTTCGTCGCCGAGGGTTATTGTCACCGTTTCTTCAACCCCGCCCAGGCCCGCAAGGAATTTGCCCCGGCGGTCTTCGTCGTCAATTTCAAACATCAAGGTCGCGACCAATTCACGGCCCTTCGGGATCAATGGATTGTAAGCGTTCAGCTCATCGGCGATCTGTTCCTCGCCACCGCGCTCGATATAGAGCATTTCATGAACCTGATGCCACATGGTCTCGTAACTCTCGAAATAGAAGGTCGCGTCCGGGCCGACGGCAAGCCGCCGGTGGCGCTTGATCTCTGACATTCGCTTGCGTCGTTCGGCACGGACTGGGCCGTAGTCATCCATCGACATAATATCGGCGCGGGTCATCTCGGTATTCGAGCTCATGGCGCTAACTCCACTCGGTTCGCTCATATGCCATAGGCTTTGGCGAGGAGCTCAATAGGATGTTGGGCGGTGCTGATCTGGTCGGTTTTTTCACCAAGTTTTTCGATACCCTGCAAAATATGATCGCGGGCCAGCGGACATTCAGAAACCACGTGTCCGCTCGCAGCTTTCGCGGCTTGGCGCGCGACGGGTTTGCCGACCTTCAAACCAGTCTCAAAATTATCCTTCATAATCCCCCATGAGCCACCATGACCAGAGCAGCGCTCAATCACCTTGATTTCTGTCTCGGGGATCAGGCGCAGGATCTCGGCGCCCTTCTGGCCCATGTTCTGAGCCCGGGCGTGACACGCGATATGAACCGTGACGCCGCCATCCAACGGTTTCAGTCCGCCAGCCATGCCTTCGTTCTTGGCGATGCCCGCGACATATTCAGTGATATCGGATGTCGCCGTGCTTAGTCGTTTTATGTTTTCGTCATCCGGCAAAATCAATGGCCACTCGAACTTCAGCATCAGGGCACAGGACGGCACCAGGGCAATGATGTCATAGCCCTTTTCAACCCAGGGCAACAATGCCGCCGCCGTTTCCTTGGCCGCATCAGCGACAGCAGCGATATCACCCTGTTCAAGTTGTGGCATGCCGCAGCAACGCGGGTAGACGACTTCCGTTTCAACGCCATTCAGCGCTAGGATATGGCGCGCCGCCGAGCCGATATCGGGATTATTAAAATTGGCGAAGCACGTTGCATACAGAACGGCCTTGCGCCCATGCGCCGGGGCATCCGTGGCAACCTCAGGTGCCTTCTTGGCGCGTTTCTCGAAAGTATCTGAATGAAACTTCGGCAACGCCGCGTCCCGGTGGACACCGAGAGCGCTTTCCATGACCGGCCGGGTCAGGTGATTGCCGCATTTCGATGCCCAGTTCGCCAGCCCCGGTGTCATCGCCGCCAATCGGCCGTTGCGGTCGGTTTTGGTCAATTGTTTCTCGCCAAAGGGCACGCCGGTTTTCTTCATCTCGGCAGCCCGAGCGCGCAGCATCAGGTGTGGGAAATCAATGGCGAATTCATGCGGCGGCACATAAGGGCACTTGGTCATGAAACACATGTCACAGAGTGTGCAGGCATCAATGACAGGTTTGAAATCAGTGCTGGAGACAGTATCAAGTTCACCCGGATCCGATTCATCAATCAAATCGAATAATTTCGGAAAACTGTCACAAAGATTGAAACACCGCCGGCAACCATGGCACACGTCGAACTGCCGGCGCAGTTCGGAATCGATTTCCGCATCGTCGTAAAAACTGGCTTCGGTCCACGCCAGTGGGTGCCGTTCCGGCGCCTCGAGACTGCCTTCGCTCATGGCGCAAATCTCCATTAACTATCGTGCTGAACCAGTTCGGGGGTCGCCAAAACGCCCCCCGTCCGTCGATCATATCGGCATCGGAGTTGCCCCCGATCAGCCTCAATCCATCGTGTCGAGGGCCTTTTGAAAGCGCCCGGCGTGCGATTTCTCGGCTTTTGCGAGCGTTTCGAACCAATCGGCAATTTCATCAAAACCTTCATCACGGGCCGATTTCGCCATGCCCGGATACATATCCGTATATTCATGGGTTTCGCCGGCAATGGCGGCTTTCAGATTATCGCCGGTGGGGCCGATGGCGAGGCCGGTGGCCGGATCGCCAACTTCTTCGAGGAATTCCAGATGACCATGCGCGTGACCGGTTTCGCCCTCGGCGGTTGACCGGAAAACGGCAGCAACATCGTTGTAGCCTTCAATGTCCGCCTTTTGGGCGAAATAGAGGTAACGACGGTTGGCTTGGGATTCACCGGCGAACGCGGCTTTCAGATTTTCTTCGGTCTTGGTCCCTTGCAGGCTCATATTTGCTCTCCCTCTTGGGTATCGTGAAAAATGGATAAACCTTCGGTGGCGGCACCGAACAATGCCACCTTATCATCCCAATATGATAAAGCACATAAAGAGAGTCAAGAAGATTTTATTTCTTCTAAACAGGATTATAACTAATTGATTTAATGTAATTTATTCTTGAAGATGCACGAAAACATCGATGCGCTTGACGGATTTTCCGACCGGTGGCTCGGGCAAGCGCGACAATACCACCTCGTCACCGGGGATATCTTCCAGGCGGTTCGAGCCTTCAAAGAAGAAATGATGGTGATCAGATGTGTTGGTATCGAAATAGCAACGTTGTGAATCGACAACGATCTCTCGCAGCAAACCAGACGCCGTAAACTGATGAAGCGTATTGTAGACGGTCGCGAGGGAAACCCGAATGGCGGCATCCTGCGCCTCGGCATGCAGGCTCTCGGCGGTCACATGCCGGTCCCCCCCTTCGAACAACAGCTTCGCCAGCGCAATCCTCTGGCGCGTTGGCCGCAGCCCCGCGTCGCGGAGTTTTTCGATAACGTGGCTATAGGGTTTGGCGTCCATGACGGCTTCCATATAAATCGTTTGCACATCAAATAAAGGGGCTCACAAACCCACAATTATTTTATGGAAAATAGGTGCCAACGCCGGATACGTCAATAGTTGTCTGAAACTTTTCTAATGTGCACGAACAGCCGGCGGTCGACGAAATCCCCTAAGCTCATTCGCCGCCGTCGGCATTCGACATTCCGATAGCGTTGTAGCCACTGTCGACGTGATGAATTTCACCGGTCACGCTGCGCGACAAATCAGACAACAAATACAACGCGGCGCCGCCAAGGTCCTCTTGCACCAAGGGCCGGTTGAGTGGCGCCATTTCCTGCGAGCGCCGAAGAATATCCCGCGCGCCGCCAATGGCACTACCGGCCAACGTCCGCATAGGGCCGGCGGAAATCGCGTTGACGCGAATATCTTGGGAACCTAGATCATTAGCTAAATAACGCACGCTGGCCTCCAGCGCTGCTTTGGCGATGCCCATGACATTGTAGTTGGGCATCACCTTCTCAGCGCCGTAAAAACTTAGCGTTAAAAGACTGCCGCCGTCGGTCATCATTTCCGCGGCGGCGCGGGAAATGGCGGTAAAGGAAAAACACGATACATCCAGTGTGCGGCGGAAGTTTTCTTGGGTTGTATCAACATACCGACCCTTCAGTTCTTCTTTGTCGGAATAGGCAATGGCGTGGACAACAAAATCCAAACCGTCCCATTTGCCGCCCAGGGCATCGAAGACGCCATCGACTGTCCCCATGTCCTCGACATCGCAATGGTGCACCATGTCCGATCCGACCTGTTCGGCCAACGGCCGCACCCGGCGTTCCAATGCGTCACCTTGAAAGGTGAATGCCAATTCCGCGCCATGATGATGCAGCATCCGGGCAATGCCCCATGCAATAGAATTGTGGTTGGCAACGCCCATGATCAGGCCACGTTTGCCGGCCATCAAAGGGCCAGGCGCGGCGCTCGCCCAGGCGTCATTATCGGATTTCACTGATTCAGGCATCACTATTTTTCCACAGGCCAGACGGCGGGCCGATCTCTATTGTTCTAATCGGTTGAAAGCGAGCGTCGCGTTAGTCCCGCCAAAACCAAAGCTATTGGACAACACACATTTCAGTCCGGCGTCATCAATCCGTTCGGTGACAATATCTGCATCGCCGACATCCGGATCTAGGGTTTCGACATTCGCTGAAGCCGCGATGAAATCGTTATCTAGCATAATCAACGAATAGATCACTTCATGTACACCCGTGGCGCCTTGCGAATGGCCTGTGAGCGATTTGGTCGATGTGATTTTCGGGCGGTGGGCGCCAAACACTTCGCGGATTCCCTTGATCTCAATGGTATCGCCGACCGGTGTCGATGTCCCATGCGCATTAATATAATCGACGGGCGTGTTGCCGAGGCCTTGAATCGCCATCTGCATGCACCGCATACCGCCTTCACCCGACGGCGCAACCATATCGACGCCGTCCGACGTAGCGCCGTAGCCGACCACTTCGCCATAAATTTTAGCACCCCGGGCTTTCGCGTGCTCCAGCTCTTCAAGTACCACCACGCCGGCCCCGCCGGCGATCACAAACCCATCGCGCCCAGCATCGAAGGGTCTGGACGCGCGTGTCGGCTCATCATTGAATTTGGATGACAGCGCGCCCATGGCGTCAAAGAGAACGGTCAGCGTCCAATGCACTTCCTCGCCGCCGCCGGCAAAGACCACATCCTGCTTTCCCCATTGGATCAATTCGGCGCCATTACCGACACAATGCGCGCTGGTCGCGCAGGCAGACGATATGGAATAGCTGAGGCCGCGCATACCGAACGCTGTCGAAAGATTGGCGGAATTCGTCGAGCACATGGCTTTCGGCACTGCATAAGGTCCGACCCGTTTGGCGCTTTTTTCACGCGCCGTATCGGCGGCGTTCACTAGTGCCGACGTCGACGGCCCACCAGACCCCATGACAAGCCCAGTGCGCTCATTTGACACATCCGTCTGCTCCAGTCCGGCATCGGCAATGGCTTCGCGCATCGCGACATAATTGTAAGCCGCGCCGTCACCCATGAAACGCCGAAGCTTGCGATCAATAAAATTATCCATGTCTATCTGCGGCGCCCCATGGACATGAGAGCGGAACCCGCGTTCGGCATATTCTTCACTAAAGGAAATTCCCGAGCGACCGGCCTTCAAGGAATCAAGCACTTCATCCTTGTTGTTGCCGATGCACGATACGATCCCCATTCCGGTTACTACTACGCGTCGCATAAAAGCCCGTTCCTCGCTCTTCAAGTTTCGGCGTCGTCGGTAAATAATGTCACCTTCAAACCTTCGGCCACGTAAGCCACGGTGCCGTCCACCATCATCTTACCATCGGCGATGCCCAATGTAATCTTTCGGCTCATGACCCGCTTGATATCCACGGCGAAAGACACCAATGACGCCGAGGGCTGAACTTGTTCAGTGAATTTAACCTGACCGACGCCGAGCGCACGGCCACGCCCCGGCGCGCCCGTCCATCCCAAAAAAAACCCAACCATCTGCCACAAAGCATCAAGCCCAAGACACCCCGGCATCACCGGATCACCTTGAAAATGGCAAGGAAAGAACCAGAGGTCCGGTTTGACATCCAATTCGGCAACGATCTGGCCTTTGCCGTAAGCGCCGCCATCGGCAGTGATTGATGTAATTCGGTCGAACATCAGCATCGGCGGCAATGGAAGTTGCGCGTTGCCGGCGCCAAAGAGCTCGCCGCGCCCGCAGGCCAGGAGTTCATCGTAATTAAAGCTGTTTTGCTGGGTCAAATTCGCCGCCTTCCTTCGCACTTCATTAGAACCCGCGCTGGCGTTGGTTTCAACATGCGGCGCGGATGCCTCCCGATTTTATATCCCAATGGCCCGGGAATTACGAAGATAACTTTCTAAAAAAAACCGGCGGCCTGTTGGGGCCGCCGGTTTCAATTGTCTGAAAAAGCCCGCGGGCGGCTTAGCTTTAGCCCCGTTCCTTCGGCTTCATCTGATCGGAGATGTCCGCACCGGTCTCTTGATCAACCATGCGCATGGACAGCTTGACCTTGCCGCGGTCATCAATCCCGATGAGCTTGGCTTTCACCACATCGCCCTCTTGGATGATGTCCGTGACCTTGCCGACCCGGTGATCAGCAAGCTCGGAGATGTGAACCAGGCCGTCTTTCGCGCCCATGTAGTTCACGAAGGCGCCGAAGTCGACAATTTTAACGACCTTGCCGTCATAGATCTTGTTGATTTCCGGCTCCGCTGTCAGGCCCTTGATCCAATCAATGGCTTCTTGCATGGCATTGCCGTCAACGGCCGCGACTTTCACTGTGCCGTCGTCGTCAATATCAACCTTGGTGCCCGTAGTTTCGCAGATCTCACGGATCATCTTGCCACCCGGTCCGATAACGTCGCGGATTTTGTCTTTGTTGATCTGGATGACCTCGATACGTGGCGCATGTTGGCTGATGCCTTCGCGCGCCGAGTTTAGGCCTTTGGCCATCTCATCAAGGATATGCAGGCGGCCATCGCGGGCCTGATCAACGGCAATCTTCATGATTTCCTCGGTGATCGAGGTAATCTTGATGTCCATTTGCAAAGACGTGATACCGTTTTGCGTACCGGCAACCTTGAAGTCCATGTCGCCGAGATGATCCTCGTCACCGAGAATATCCGACAATACAGCGTAGCCGTCGTCTTCCTTGATCAACCCCATGGCGATGCCGGCGACTGGGCTGGACAGCGGCACGCCCGCATCCATCATTGCCAGCGAAGAACCGCAGACCGACGCCATACTGGACGAGCCGTTACTTTCGGTAATTTCCGAAACCACGCGGACCGTGTACGGGAAGTCGGTCTTTTCCGGCAACAGCGGATTGACGGCACGCCAAGCCAGCTTGCCGTGGCCGACTTCGCGTCGCCCCGTAAACCCAAAGCGCCCGGCTTCGCCGACCGAATAGGGCGGGAAGTTATAGTGCAGCAAGAAGTGCTGGCGGTAGTCCTCGGCCAAGCCATCGATGATCTGCTCATCCTGACCGGTGCCAAGGGTTGCCGTGACCAGCGCCTGGGTTTCACCGCGGGTGAACAGCGCCGAACCATGGGCGCGGGGCAGCACGCCAACTTCGACCGCGATTTGACGAACCGTCTTGGTGTCACGACCATCGATGCGCATGCCGGTGTCGATGATATCGCGCCGGACAATGTCCTTCTCAACGCTTTTCAAGATATCGCCGAGAACAGCGTCGGCAAATTCCTGGTCAACGCTATCGTCCGACGCAATGTCTTCCACAACCTTTGATTTGGCTGCCGAAATTTTTTCCTGGCGGGTTTGCTTGACCGTTGCCTTATAGGCGTCGCGCAGACCGGCTTCCGCCATGCCTTTGACCTTCGCCTTCAGTTCGTCCAGACCGGCCGGCGGTTCCGGCAGATCGATGGGCTCCTTGGCGCAATTCTCAGCCAAGTCGATGATCGCGTCGATCACCGGCTGGAATGCCTTGTGACCGAAACTGACGGCGCCCAGCATGATATCTTCGGAAAGCTCGCTGGCTTCCGATTCCACCATCAACACACCTTCGTTGGTGCCGGCAACCATCAATTCCAGACTACTGTCGGCCATCTGGTCGAGCTGCGGATTGAGGACATATTCGCCATCGATATAACCGACCCTACATGCGCCCAAGGGGCCCATGAAGGGGAGGCCAGAAATGGTCAGGGCCGCGGAAGCGGCAATCAATGCCGGGACGTCCGTCTCATTTTCCTGATCGTGGGAAAGCACCGTGCAAATAACCTGGGTTTCGTTTTTGAAGCCCTTGACGAACAACGGCCGAATGGGCCGGTCAATAAGGCGGCATACCAGGGTTTCTTTTTCCGTCGGGCGGCCTTCGCGCTTGAAAAATCCACCGGGGATTTTGCCGGCGGCATAGGCTTTCTCGACGTAATGAACTGTAAGCGGGAAGAAATCCAAGTGAGCTTTGGGCTTTTTCTCTCCGACAACGGCGCAAAGTACCTTTGATTCGCCGTAGGTCACCATCACGGCGCCGTCGGCTTGACGGGCGATCTTACCCGTCTCAATTACCAAGGGGCGTCCGCCCCAATCGATCTCTTTTCTATATTCCTTGAACATACTTATCTATTCCTCTCGTGCGTACGGGGATATTTCTCGCGTACGTCGCCACGAACCCAATGTCCGACGGCGGAATTGGGGCAATGTTTCAACATGCCCCGGGCTGTTCCTTATTCCCGTCGGCCGAATGCCGACAGGTTTTCGTGAACAGCAAAACCGACGCCAGCGGGCGCCGGTACAGTTTCGGCGCCGGATTTTCCGGCGCCGACAAGATTTTCAATCAACGACGCAGGCCGAGACGTTTGATCAGGCCTTCGTAGCGCGTTTTGTCCTTCTTCGAGATATAATCAAGAAGACGGCGACGCTGGCCGACCATCATCAGCAATCCACGCCGTGAGTGGAAATCTTTCTTATGTGTTTTCAGGTGGTCCGTCAGGTTGACGATGCGTTCTGTGAGGATCGCGACCTGGACTTCCGGCGAACCGGTATCACCGTCTTTTTGTGCGTACTCGGTAATGAGTTCGCCTTTGCGTTCAGCTGTAATCGACATCGTGTACTCCGTTTTTAAAGGTTCAAAACCCGCACGGGGCGTATTTCCCCGCCGGCGATTCTTGCCAGAGCCACAAGCCGACCTTCAGACATGGCGCAAACAGTGTCGCCTTGTTCTATGTCCTTGAAGGGGGACCGGCTGGCCACGGGCAATACCGAAACGGCTTGTCCGCGCTTGAGCCTCTGGGCCTCCTGTTGTGTTAGGGCCAATGCCGGGATGTCGGCCAGCACGGTCTCAACGGGCAACAGTTGGTCCGAATCGAGCGCAATATGCCCGAGTGATTCCAGTTTATCCAGCGAAATCGCATTGTCTTCGTGAAACGGCCCAACGGCCGTCCGGCGCAACCAGGCAACATGACCGACAGTACCAACAGCGCGCGCGATGTCGCGGGCCAAGGCGCGCACGTAAGTCCCCTTGCCGGACGTTACTTCAAACTCGGCCGTGTCGGCATCAACCATCCGTAACAGCCGGATTTCTTCGATCCTGACGACCCTGGGCTGCATCTCTACCGCTTCGTCGCGGCGCGCCAACTCATAGGCACGCCGGCCGTCAATTTTGATGGCCGAATAGATGGGCGGGATTTGTGTCACGTCGCCGGTAAAATCTTTCAACACCGCCTCGATGGCTTCGGCATCAGGCCGATGGTCGTGAGTTTCAACGGCCCCGCCCTCGGTGTCATCGGTGCTGGTCTGCACACCCCAGGTGACGGCGAAATGATAGGTTTTGAAGCCGTCCATGGCATAGGAGACGGTTTTCGTCGCCTCGCCAAATGCAATCGGCAAGATACCCGTGGCGGCGGGATCCAATGTCCCGCCGTGGCCTGCTTTGGCGGCATCCAGGCATCGCCGGACGCGGTTCACCGCTTGACTGGAGCTCATGCCTGCAGGTTTATCCAGATTGAGCCAGCCGTGTATGGCACGCCCCTTACGCTTACGCGCCATCTTCGGACTCTCTGTCCGCGATATCATCTACCGCCAGATCACGCGCCACCATGGGGTCGCGAAGCAAGGAGTCAATATGACCGGCATTGTCAAAAGTTGTATCGCCCTTGAAATCGAGCCGTGGTGTATGCCTTAACCGAACTTTTTCAGCCAAGAGACGGCGTAGGAACGGTCGGGCCCGGTTGAGCCCTTTAAGGACCCGCTGCATGGTCTCTGCATCACCGCCCAGTGGCATGATATAGACACTGGCATTTTTCAAATCCGGGCTCGCGCGCACCTCGGTGACGGTCACCGGCGTGCCTTGGACGTCCGGATCATGAACTTCGCCGCGATCCAGCAGCCCGGCAATCACGTGGCGCAATTCCTCGCCAACACGCAGTTGACGTTGGCTTGGGGCCTTGGCGTGGCCTTTTGGCATGGGAGACTCCGTGAAGCTAAAGCAAATGGCATACAGACCCGGTAATCTGCGCCGACAATGTTGCGGGAAAAACACATCCTCTGTGGCCGGCGATCGTCGCTGGCGTTGTGGGTGCTGTCCTAAAGCTCGCGGGCCACTTCCTCAACTTCGAAGCACTCGACCCGGTCACCAACCTGAAGGTCTTGGTAATTGGCGAAAGCAACGCCGCATTCCGTGCCTTCCTTGACCTCTTTGGCATC
>Ga0233427_10003097_pt1 | contig 14894 bp, 25 predicted proteins | sample SI_118_April2016_5_FD_179885 | JGI IMG/M metagenome (GOLD analysis project Ga0233427, IMG submission 179885) | Seawater microbial communities from Saanich Inlet, British Columbia, Canada - SI_118_April2016_100_MG | ecosystem: Environmental > Aquatic > Marine > Inlet | place: Canada: British...
AAATAGGTTGTCCTACAGCATATAATTGTTTTCTAAGTTGGTGCTTACGTCCAGTAATTGGCTTTAATTCAACCAGACTAGCTTCTGAATTTTTATCTAATACTTTGTATAAAGTTTTTGCTTTCTCAATAATTTTTTTTTCTCCATCATACCTAACTAGATCATCATTCCATTCACCTGAATCTTTATTTAATTCTCCATGACAAATCGCCAAATAGGTCTTGTGTACTTTTCGCAATCTAAATAATGAAGTTAATAACTGCGCAGACTCTCTTGTCTTTGCCATTATAAACACACCTGAAGTATCTTTGTCTAATCTATGTACAGAATAAGGTTTTGTTCCCTGAAAAATTTCACTTTTAGCAAAAATATCTACAAGATTTTTTTTTGATTTTGTGCCACCTTGAACTGAAATACCTGAGCTTTTATTAAGTACTATAAAATTCTCATTATTATCAATAATTTGATCTTCGTTTGATTTAATAACCTCTTTTGACGGTTCAAATTTAATCTTTTTTTGAACTATTGTTTCTTTAAAATCTAGATTAAATAAATTAATCTCATCATTAGTTTTTACTTTATGAGAACTTTTTATTTTTTTTTTATTTAGTTTAATTTTACCTGCTCTTAGATGCTTTTCAATTAGTCCTTGTGGAATGCTTCCTAGTGAGTGTCTGATCCAACGATCAATACGCATACCATCACACGTTTTTTCAACGGTGTAAGACTTTTTCATGATTTAATTTATGCTGTAGCTTGATTCTTTTCTTCAGTTTTAGGTGTTTCTTTAGTGACATCTTTTTTAGGTTTATCAACTCTTTTTGCCTCGACATCTCTGTCAACAAATTCAATTACTGCCATAGGTGCATTATCACCATATCTAAAACCAGCTTTAATAATTCTTGTATATCCACCATGTCTCTTTTCATATCTCTTAGAGAGAGTTTTTGTCACTTTATGAGCAGAACTAATGTCCTGTAATTTACTAATTAACATTTTAGTTGTTTGCAAAGTTTCTTTTTTACCTAGTGTAATAATTTTATCAGCTTGTGGTTTTAAAAATTTAGCTTTTGGAAGCGTTGTTGTTATTTGTTCATATTTAATTAAAGAATTTAACATATTCTTTAATAGTGCTTTTCTATGTTCAGAAGTTCTATTTAACTTCTTGTTTGCCATTCCGTGTCTCATTAGATTTGTTCCTCTAACTTTTTAGACATTTCTGCAATATTGTCTGGTGGCCAGTTAGGTATTTCCATACCTAAATATAAAGACATACCAGTTAAAACTTCTTTTATTTCGTTTAATGATTTTCTTCCAAAATTTGGTGTTCTAAGCATTTCACCTTCTGATTTTTGAACTAAGTCACCAATATAAATTATATTATCATTTTTAAGACAATTCATAGATCTTACTGAAAGTTCAAGTTCATCAACTTTTCTCAATAAATTTTTGTTAAATTCGGGTTCTGTTGATACTTCTTTTACAGGAGCTTCAACAGGTTCATCAAAATTAACAAACATTTTTAACTGATCTTGGAATATTCTTGCTGAATAAGCTACAGCATCCTCTGCTGAAATTGATCCATTAGTTTCAACTTCCATTATCAATTTATCATAATCCAAAGCTTTACCTTCTCTGGCAGTGCTAATTGAATAAGAAACTTTTTTAACAGGGCTATAAAGTGAGTCAATTGCTATAAGACCTAATGGTGGTTCTTCAGGTTTGTTTAAATCAGCTGGAACGTACCCTTTTCCAGTACTTACATTCATTTCCATATGAAAATTTGTATTTTCATCAAGGTTACAAATAACTAAATCTGGGTTAAGAATTTCAACATCTGCAACTTGAGTAATATCAGAAGCTTTAATTTCACCTGGTCCTTTAGCATCTAGTATAAGTTTTTTTGTACCTTCAGAGTTGCTTTTTAAAGCTAAAGATTTAACATTTAAAACTATATCGGTAACATCTTCTCTTACACCTTTAATAGATGTGAATTCATGTAAAACACCATCGATTTGAATTGAAGTTACTGCCGCACCTCTTATTGACGAAAGTAAAATTCTTCTTAAAGAATTTCCTAAGGTTAAACCATAACCTTTTTCTAAAGGTTCGGCGATTATTTTAGCGTGAGTTAAATCATCACTAATTTGTACATCTAATTTAGATGGCTTTATTAATGATTTCCAATTTTTTACATTCACATTTTCGACTTCCATTAAACTCTCCTTTTCTTTGGTGGTCTCACACCATTGTGAGGCATAGGTGTTGTGTCTTTAATTGATAAAATTTTAAATCCTCTAGCTTGCAAAGCTCTTAATGCTGTTTCACGTCCTGAACCTGGTCCTTTAACTTCTACAGATAAAGTTTTCATCCCATATTCCATTGCCTTAGATGCCGCTGCATCAGCAGCAATCTGTGCTGCATAAGGGGTAGATTTTCTTGATCCTTTAAAACCTTTTTGTCCAGCAGATGCCCATGAAATTACATTTCCATTAGTATCTGCAATAGAAATTATCGTATTGTTAAAAGTAGACTGAACATAAGCAATACCGTTTAAAATATTTTTTTTAATTTTTTTCTTTTTAGAGTATGAACTTTTATTACTTTTTTTAGAAGATTTCTCTACCTTCTGATCTTTATTTTCAACTTTATCAGCTTTAGCCATAATTATTTTTTAGTTGGAGTTAATTTTTTTCCTGCAATTGCAATTGCTTTACCTTTTCTAGTTCTTGCATTGCATCTTGTTCTTTGACCTCTAACAGGTAACTTTTTTCTATGTCTTGTTCCTCTGTAACACGCAAGATCAATTAATCTTTTAATTGTTAAAGAGTAATCTCTTCTAAGATCACCTTCCACTTTAAAATTAGCATCAATATATTCTCTAATTTTTAAAATTTCATCATCTGTTAACTCGTTAATTCTTTTAGCTTTAGGAATCTCAAGTGAAGAACAAATTTGATTAGAAAATTTGTCACCAATTCCATAGATATAAGTTAAACCTATGTGAACAAGCTTATTTTGTGGAATGTTGATACCTGCGATACGAGCCATAATTTTTGTGATAATTTGAGCCTTTTATATAATAAGATTACCTAAAGTCAACGCCTTAAACATTGAGAAAAGTGTCAATTTTCCTAGTTATTTCATCAATTTCCAGTGTTCCATCTATCTCTTTAAAATTTGGATTTTTTGATAGAAAATTTAGAACTGGTTCAGTTGTTTTTGTGTAAATATCATACCTAGACATGATTGTTTCAAGATTATCGTCTTTTCTTTTAATAAAGAACTCTTTACCACAAGGATGAAGCTCTATCTCATTGCTATTAAAAAACTCATTGAGTGTTAAATTGCACTTATCACAAGTAACTCTTCCTATAATTCTTTTTTCTATAATTTCACGAGGTACAACTAATGAAATAATTAAATCTATCTTTTGATTAAATTCAATCAAAATTTGATCTAAATTATATGCCTGGTCAACAGTTCTTGGATAACCATCAAATATAATTCTATCTCTAAACTTTAAATTTAAAATTGTTTGTTTTAGAAGCTTGTTTACGATTTCATCTGAAACAAATTTTCCTTTAGAAATAATTTTTTCTATTTCTATACCTAAATCAGTATTTTTTTTTGTTTCATTTCGTAATAAATCACCAGTTGATAACTGAAAGTAATTATATTTTTTAACTATTAGTTGTGCTTGAGTGCCTTTACCTGCGCCAGGAGGCCCAAATAAAATAATATTCACTTACTTATTACCAAATTTTGTTTTCTTAATAAGTTGCTCATATTGAGAACTCATTAATCTCGTTTGAATTTGTGTTACTGTATCAATAGCAACAACCACAACAATTAGAACTGAAGCACCACCTAAATAAAATGGGATGGGATAATTTGCAATTAGAAATTCTGGCATCAAACAAACTAATGTTAAGTATAATGCACCAATCGTTGTTAATTTTAATGAAATATTTTCAATATAAAGCGCTGTACTTTCTCCAGGTCTAATACCTGGCACAAAACCACCATATTTTCTTAAATTGTCAGCTGTCTCTGTAGGATTGAAAGTAATAGATGTGTAAAAGAATGTAAAAAATATTATTCCCGATCCATATAACAGCATATAAAGAGGTTGTCCTTGAGTAAAATATGAGCTCAAATTTAAGAATGTTTCATTGTTAGAAAAAGAAAAATTTGAAAATGTTACAGGTAATAATAAAAGTGCTGAGGCAAAAATAGCAGGAATAACACCTGCTTGATTAATTTTTAACGGCAAATGTGAAGACTCTCCACCATACATTTTATTCCCCATTTGTCTTTTAGGGTAATTAATAAGTATTTTTCTTAATGCTCTTTCCATAAATACTATAAATAAAATTGTAAGAATTAATAAAACAAATATTGCCAAAATCATAAATGTCGATACAGCACCTGTTCTTCCAAGTTCAAATGTTGTAACCAATGCTCTTGGAATTTCAGCAACAATACCTGCAAAGATAATTAAAGATATACCATTACCAATACCTCTTTGAGTTATTTGTTCACCTAACCACATTAGAAACATTGTTCCAGCAACAATAGTTGTAACAGTTGTAATTTTAAAAAAAGAACCTGGATTAATTACCAAATCAGCCGATGATTCAAGGCCAACTGACAATCCATAACCTTGCACTGTTGCTAATATAACTGTTCCATACCTTGTTATTTGTGTAATTTTTGCCCTTCCAATTTCTCCTTGAGCTTTTAAATTTTTAAAATAGTCAGAAACACCAGTTAATAGTTGAATTATAATTGAAGATGAAATGTATGGCATAATACCCAAAGCAAAAATGGCCATTCTACTAACGGCACCTCCTGCAAAAACGTTAAACATCCCTAGTAATCCTTTTTGATTACCTTCCATCATTATTTTTAGTTGCTCAGGATCAATGCCTGGTAAAGGCACAAAAGTCCCAAACCTATAAACTGCAAGAATAAATATGGTAAATAATATTCTATTTCTTAAATCGTTAGTTGATGATGAGGCGCTCATTGAAATTGATTACTTTTTCAATTGAATAGATCCACTAATTTTTTCTAGTTTTTCTATCGCTGATTTAGATGCTAAATCGGCTTCTATGTTAACTTTATCTTTAATTTCACCTGTACCAAGAATTTTTAATTTTTGAGAGTTTTTATTGATTAGTTTTAGTTTTTTAAGCATCTCAATATTAATTGTCTCAGTTGGATTAATTGTTTTTTCATTAATAAAAAATTGAATTTTTTCAAGATTCATTATTGCTATATTAACTCTTGAAATAGGATTAAAGCCTCTTTTTGGCAATCTTCTATATAAAGGCATTTGCCCACCTTCAAAAGCTTTAATGGCAACACCTGATCTAGATTTTTGACCTTTAACACCTCTACCAGATGTCTTTCCTTTTCCTGAACCAATTCCTCTACCAACTCTCATTTTAGATTTATTGATTTTGTCTTTAGTATTTAAAGTAATCATTAGCCTCTTTTCTCTACTATTTCAGAAATTTTTTTATTTCTTATAGCTGAAATTTGTTTTGGTGAATTTTGTTTCAATAATGCTTTCATGGTTGCTCTAATAACATTGTGTGCGTTTGAAGTTCCCATTGATTTTGCCACTATATCTTTTACTCCTAATACCTCGCATACTGCTCTTACTGGCCCGCCTGCTATAATTCCAGTTCCTTTAGATGCAGCTCTAAGAATTATTCTGCCCGAACCATCTTTTGCTTTTACATCATGATGAATCGTTCTACCCTCTCTTAAAGGTATCTGAATTAATTTTCTTCTAGCAACTTCATTAGCTTTTTTAATTGCATCAGGAACTTGCTTTGCCTTTGCGTGTGCAATACCAATTTTTCCTGCCTGGTTACCTACCACAACTAATGCTGAAAAACCAAATCTTCTTCCACCCTTTACAACTTTTGTAATTCGGTTGATGTGAACTAATTTCTCTAAAATATCATCAGTTTTTTTATCTTTAAAGTTATTCATAATTAAAATTCCATTCCATTTTCACGTAGGGTTTCAGCAAATACTTTAACTCTACCATGGTATCTATAAACACCTCTATCAAAGTATATTTTAGTAATTTTTTTCTCTTGAGCCTTTTTGGCTAATTTAGCAGCTACTATTTTAGATAATTCTGTTTTATTAACTTTGTCACCAGAACGAATATCTTTTTCTACTGATGACGCTGACAATAATGTTACTTTTTTAATATCGTCAATTATTTGAGCAGAAATGTTTTTAGCTGATCTTGAGATACATAGTCTAAATCTATCTTTAGATGCAACTTTCTTTACTTTATTGCTAACTCTAAATCTTTTTCTAATACTAGTGTTTAGTTTCATTATTTTTTCTTTCCTTCTTTTTTAAGAACATATTGTCCTTTTTCACGAATACCCTTACCTTTGTAAGGTTCAATTTTTCTATAAGTTTTAATTTTTGATGCAACTGATCCCACTTGCTGCTTGTCAGAACCTGAAATTTTTAAAGTTGTTTGTTTCTCTACTTCAATCTTAATACCATCTGGAATATCGTAGTTTATATCGTGGCTATACCCAAGTTGAAGATTTAACTGATTTCCTTTTAATGCAGCTCTATAACCAACACCAACAAGCTCTAAAATTTTCTCATAACCAGTGCTAGATCCAATTACAGCATTATTAATTAAACTTCTATTCATGCCCCATAGTCTTTTAGAATTTTGATCAACTTTTTTAGGTTTTATTGAAATTTCCTTACCTTCTTTAATGTCGAGGTTAAACATTTCTAAATCAATACCAATAGATTTTTTCCCTAAAGGACCTTCGATATTTATTATATTTCCAGCTAAAGCAACTTTGACTTTTTCTGGAATTGAGATGCTTATTTTACCAATTTTTGACATTAAAATACCTTGCAAATTATTTCGCCACCAACACGTTGTTTTCTTGCATCAATATCTGTCATTACACCTTTGGGTGTTGACACTATTGCAATTCCTAACCCATTGTTTACTTTTGGTAAACTTTCTGCGCTAGAAAAAATTCTCCTTCCAGGTTTAGATACTCGTTCAAAAGCACTAATAACTGGATTTCCAGAATGATATTTTAATTCTAAAGATAAAGTTGGTTTCTTATCTTCATCATTTATTTTAAAATCTTTTATAAAACCTTCGTTTTTGAGAATATCAGCAATTTTAGTTTTAAAATTTGATGATGGTAATGCTACTTTTTTATGATTTCTAGCTTGAGCATTTTTAACTCTTGCTATCATATCTCCTATTGGATCACTTAAACTCATAATTTCCTTTCTACCAGCTTGACTTAGTCATACCTGGAATTAATCCAGCTAAACCTAAGTCTCTTAAAGCTATTCTTGATATTTTTAATTTTCTATAAACCCCATGTGGTCTTCCTGTAATTTTACATCTATTCATAACTCTATTTTTTGCTGAATTTCTAGGCATTTGCGAAAGTTTTTGTTGAGCTTTGAATCTTTCTTCTAATGGTAATTTTTTATCCATAATAATTTTTTTAAGATTTTGCCTTTTTTTATAAAGTTTATCAGAAAGTTTAATTCTTTTATCGTTCTTGTTTACAGCGCTCACTTTAGCCATGTTTAATTGTCTCCTTTTTTAATAAATGGAAAGTTCATTTTTTCTAATAATGCAAAACTATGATCTTTATTTAATGCTTTTATAACAACAACAATATCTAAACCTCTAACTTTATCAGCTCTTTCAAAGCTAACTTCGGGAAATATAATTTGCTCTTTAATTCCAAAAGTATAATTTCCAAATTTATCAAATCCTTTTGGAGACAATCCTCTAAAATCTTTAATTCTAGGTAATGCAATATTTACTAATCTATCAAGAAATTCATACATTTTATTTTCTCTTAATGTAACTTTAAGGCCTGCATTAGTACCTTTTCTAGTTTTAAAGTTTGCAACAGATTTCTTAAATTTTGTAATAACTGGTTTTTGACCTGTTATTTTTGACATATCTTCTTCACAAGCTTTAAGAACTTTCGCATCTGCACCATCCAAACCAAGCCCCATATTCAATACTACTTTCTCCACTTTTGGAGTCATAAAGATATTTTTTAGTCCCAAGCTTTCTTTTAATGCTGGTTGAATCTCTTTACTATAAGCTTCTTTTAATCTCGGTATCATTATTTTTTAGCCTCTGTTTTTTTTGTAACTTTTTCATCTATTAACTTTAAGTTTGACAAATGAATAAAGCTTTCTTTAGAAATAATTCCACCTTTTTTTTCTTTAGTAGTCTTAACATGTTTTTTTACCATGTTTATTTCTTTAACTTTTGCTCTATTGTTAGGTCTATCAATTTCAATTACTTCACCTTCTTTTTTTTTGTCTTTACCAGTTAAAACTCTTACTTTTAAACCTTTTTTAATCATTTTATAAAACCTCTGGTGCTAATGAAATTATTTTCATTTGTCCTCTACTTCTAAGCTCTCTTGTTACAGGGCCAAAAATTCTAGTACCTACAGGTTCGCCTTTGTCGTCGACTAAAACTGCAGCATTATTATCAAACTTAACTTTTGAGCCATCATTTCTATGAATTCCTTTTTTAACTCTAACTACAACTGCCTTATGCACTGTTCCTTTTTTAACTTTACCTTTAGGTATAGCTTCTTTCACGGCAATCACGATAGTGTCACCGATGCTTGCATATCTTCTTTTTGATCCACCTAGAACTTTAATACACTCAATTCTTTTAGCTCCAGTATTATCAGCTACTTGTAATTCTGTCTGTACACCAATCATTATTTTGTATTCTCCATTACTTGAAATTTTTTATTTTTTGAAAATGGTTTACTTTCAATAATCGAAACTTTATCTCCGGTCTTAAATATATTATTTTCATCATGTGCATTATAATTTTTTCTAACTTTAATTACTTTTTTTAATACTGGATGAGAATATTTTCTTTCAACCATTACAGTTATGGTTTTATTTGGTTTATCACTCACTACTACACCGGTTAATATTTTCTTAGGCATTTATTTTTTCCTTTAATATTGTTTTTAATCTTGCAATTGTTTTTCTTGTTTCACCAATTTTTGCAGGGTTTGTTACTTGTGAATTTATTTTTTGAAATCTAAAATTAAATAAATCCTTTTTTAATTTATCAATATTTTTCACTACTTCATCCTTTGATAATTTCTTAATTTCTTGTTTTTTCATATTAAGCAACCCTCTTAATAGTTTTTGTTTTAATAGGTAATTTTGCAGATGCTTTATATAAAGCTTCTTTAGCTATTTGCTCAGATACACCATCAACCTCAAATAAAATTCTTCCTGGTTTAACTCTACATGCAAAAAATTCTGGGTTTCCTTTTCCTTTACCCATTCTTACTTCAATAGGTTTTTTTGATACAGGGATATTTGGGAATATTCTTGTCCAAACTCTCCCTTGTCTCTTCATGTGTCTTGTAAGTGCTACTCTAGCAGCTTCTATTTGTTTACCTGTAATTCGCTCTGGTTGTAAAGCTTTAAGTGCGAATGACCCATAATTTATAGCACTTGCTCTAGTTGCTGTGCCATGAATTCTACCCTTATGAGCTTTTCTCCATTTGGTTCTAACAGGTTGAAGCATTACTCTTTACCCTCTTTTGGTACTATTTTATTTGTCTCTTGACTAAATTCTCTTGCAAAAACTTCGCCTTTATATATCCAAACTTTAATACCTATAATTCCATACGTAGTTAAAGCTTCTGCTTCTGCATAATCTATATCTGCTCTTAAAGTGTGTGCTGGAATACTACCTTCTCTTAACCATTCTGTTCTAGCTATTTCATTACCACCCAGTCTTCCACTAATAGAAACTTTAATACCTCTTGCACCCAACCTAATGCATGATTGCATAGATCTTTTCATAGCTCTTCTATAAGAAATTCTTTTTACAAGTTGTTGTGCTATATTTTCAGCCACTAAATATGCATTAGTCTCAGGTTTTTTAACTTCTTTTATATTTAATGCCACTTCATTAGTTGTAAATTTAGATAAATTATTTTTAATTTTATCAATGTCGCTACCTTTTTTTCCAATTACAAAACCTGGTCTTGAAGTATAAATAGTAACGTAGCATTTATTTGATGTTCTTTCGATCATGACTTTTGATACACCAGAATTAACTACATTTTTCTTGATATAATCTCGGATTTTAAAGTCTTCAATTAAATAATTTCCAAAATCTTTTTTCTTTGCATACCAAACAGAGTCCCAGCCTCTATTGACACCCAGCCTAAAACCTACAGGATTAACTTTTTGTCCCATGACTCTCCATTTGTTTAACTTCTGATAAAATTATAGTTACTGTGGACCAAGGTTTTAAAATTGGAGCGGCTCGTCCTTTGGCTCTTGGTCTAAATCTCTTCATAACAATTTTTTTTCCACAATATGCTTCTTTTACAATTAAGCTATCGATATCATATTGAAAATTATTTTCTGCATTCGCAACAGCTGAACTAATTGTTTTTCTAATATCTTTTGTAATTCTCTTGGCAGAAAATTGTAAATCTCTAATAGCTACATCTACTTTTTTTCCAACAATACTTTGTAAAATAGGGTTAAGTTTTCTAACACTAGTTCTAATACTGTTGTTTACAGCTTTAACTGTGTCTATTTTTTTTCTATTTTTTTTCTTTGTCTTGTTCATAATTATTTCTTAGCCGCTGTTGCTGGTTTTGCTTTTTTATCAGCTGGTGTATGTCCATAAAAAGTTCTAGTTGGTGAAAACTCTCCTAATTTATGACCAACCATATCCTCTGATATAGTTATTGGTATAAATTTTTTACCATTATAAATTTGAAAACTAACCCCTACAAAATCTGGCAATATCGTTGATTTTCTTGACCAAGTTTTGATAGGTTTTTTTTTGGGATCTTCTTTATATTTGTCAACTTTTTTCATCAAACTTTCTTCAACAAAAGGTCCTTTCCATACTGATCTAGCCATTATTTTTTAGTATCCTTCCTTTTATTTCTTCTCTTAACTATAAATTTATCTGTTCTCTTATTATCTCTTGTTTTTAAACCTTTTGCAGATTGACCAGTAGGTGAAACTGGATGTCTACCACCCGCCGATTTACCTTCTCCACCACCATGTGGGTGATCTACAGGGTTTTTAACTACACCCCTTGTATGTGGCTTTCTACCAAGCCATCTTGATCTTCCTGCTTTACCAATTTTAATATTTTTTTGATCTGGGTTACTTAATGTTCCGATTGTTGCCATAGATCTAGAATCTATTTTTCTAACTTCACCTGAGGCTAATTTAATTAAACTGTAATTACCATCTAAACCACTGATTGTAACAGACGATCCTGCAGATCTAGCAATTTTTCCACCAGCACCAGGTTGAATTTCAACATTATGAATATTAATTCCAACTGGAATATCTTGTAATGGCATACAATTTCCAACTTTAATTTCTTTTTTAGATCCATTTTCAATTTTATCACCAGGTTTAATTTTTTGTGGTGCTAAATAATAAGCATGAGAACCATCAATAAACTTAACCAACATTATGTAACACGATCTATTTGGGTCATATTCAATTCTTTCTACATTAGCTTCCATGTCAAATTTCTTTCGATAGAAATCAACTTGTCTGTACATTTTTTTATGTCCACCAGCTCTATTAATATTTGTAATATGACCATTATTATTTCTACCCTTCATGGAATTTTTTGCTGTTACAAGTGCTTTAAAAGGTTTGCCTTTCCACAGTCCAGTTCTATCGACTAAAATAGTTCCTCTAGTAGATTTTGTGTATGGTTTAAAAGTTTTTAATGCCATTTATTAAATACCTGTAGTTAGATCAATACTTTGACCTTTTTTAAGTGTTATTATTGCTTTTTTAAATCCAGAAACTTTTACTTTTTTTCCTCTAGTAAGTTTAGTTCTGTTTTGTTTGTTTATAATATTAATTTTAGTCACGTTAACTTTAAAAATTTTTTCAATATTTTTTTTTAAATTTATCTTGTTAGCACTAGTTGGAACTTTAAAAACAATTTTATTTTGTTCAGATAAATTTGTCGATTTCTCTGTAACCATTGGAGATAAAATTTTATCGTATAAATGTATCTTATCCATATTAAGAATATCTCTTTTCTAGTTCTTTTACTGAACTTTCGGTAAATACGACTTTCTTAAATTTAATAATATCGTAAGAGCTGAAATGATTAACATCAGTGATTTTAACATTTGGAATATTTCTTGCTGACTTTTCAATTTTTTCTTTAGAACTTTTATCCAATATAATTAAAGAATGTGTAATTTCTAATTTTTGAATAATCGCATTCATTTCTTTTGTCTTTTTAATTTCAGAACTAAAATCATTTAATATTAGTAAATTTTTATTAATATTTTTTTCTGTAATAAGTGATGCAACACTCAATTTCTTTTCATTTTTATTTAGTTTTCTTTTCTTGTAAGCAAGCTCACCTTTTGGTCCATGAGCAATACCACCACCAACAAAAATAGGTGCTTTTCTACTAGCATGCCTAGCTCCACCAGTTCCTTTTTGAGCATATATTTTGGATGTTGGTCCACTTATTTCGTTTTGTTGTTTTGTTTTTGCATGTCTGCCTTTGTAATTAGCATTTGTTTTATACAAAACACTACTTACTAACTTGCTATTTACCTTTGCTGAAAAAATCTTATCTAACACCTCAATAGTATCTTTTTTTCCATCAATGCTTAATTTTTCTAATTTCATTATTTCTTCTTTTTATCAGGAGTTTTTTTTGCTTCTTCAGCTGCTGCTATTTTTTCTAAAACTGTCATTTTATTTATGTTTTTTACAGATTGTCTAACTACAACCTCTGTGTTTTTTGATCCAGGTATAGATCCTTTTAAATATAACAATTCATTTTCTAAATCTGTTTTAATGATTTCAATATTAAGCATAGTTCTAAGTCTATCCCCCATATGCCCAGCCATTTTTTTTCCTTTAAAAACTTTTCCAGGATCTTGACTATGACCCGTTGAACCATGAGATCTATGAGATACAGACACACCATGGCTGGCTCTCAAACCACCGAAGTTCCACCTTTTCATTGCTCCAGCAAATCCTTTTCCTATAGTTTTTGATCTTGTATCAACAAATTTTGTGTCTTTGAATATTTCTAAGCCAAATTCATTACCCTCTTTATAGGTTTCAGTATCTTTAACTCTAAATTCTTTTAGATTCTTTTTTGCTTCAGTATTTTTTTTAGCATAAAAGCCTTTCATAGCTTTAGTAAGTTTAGAATTTTTAATTTTTCCATAACCAAGTTGTACAGCTTTGTAACCTCTTTTTTCTTCATCTATGACCTGGATAACTCTTGCTTTTTCAACTTTTAGAACTGTTACAGGTACTAACTGTCCAGTTTTATAAAATTCTCTGGTCATACCTATTTTTTTTCCAATTAAAGCAATCTCTGTCATAACTAAATTTTAATCTCCACATCAACACCTGACGCAAGGTCAAGTTTCATTAAAGCTTCAACTGTTTGTGGTGTTGGTTCTATAATATCTATTAATCTTTTATGAGTTCTTGTTTCAAATTGTTCTCTACTTTTTTTGTCAATATGAGGACCTTTTAAAACAGTATATCTTTCTATTCTTGTTGGAAGTGGAATAGGTCCTTTAATAGTAGCACCTGTTCTTTTTACAGTATTTACTATTTCTTCAGTAGATGCATCCAAGATTTTATTGTCGTAAGCTCTAAGTTTAATTCTAATATTTTGTTTTTCCATAATTACCCTGCAATCTTTTTAGTTACTTCATCTTGAACATTCTGAGGTACTTTTGAGTAATGATCAAAAAACATAGAGTATTGTGCTCTACCTTGAGACATTGATCTCAAATTATTAATATATCCAAACATGTTTGCTAGGGGCACCATAGCTGTAATTACTGTTGCATTACCTCTTTGCTCTTGAGTGCTAATTTGTCCTCTACGACTATTTAAATCACCTATAACATCACCCATGTAATCCTCAGGAGTAACAACTTCTACTCTCATTACTGGCTCTAGAAGTTTTAGTGTTCCTTTTGTACATGCTTCTTTAAAACAAGCTCTACCTGCAAGTTCAAATGCAAGCACACTAGAATCTACATCATGATGCAGACCATCTAAAATAGTTACCTTGTAATCTATCATTGGAAATCCACATAGAATTCCATTGTCTGAAACTGTTTCTATTCCTTTTTCTACACCTGGTATAAATTCTTTAGGAATTGCACCACCTTTAATTTTACTCTCAACTGATCTTCCAGCACCTGGTTCTTGAGGTTCAACTAAAAGTTTAACTTTTGCAAATTGTCCTGCACCACCACTTTGTTTTTTATGTGTGTATTCAACCTCAGATGCATTTTCTAATGTCTCTCTATAAGCAACTTGTGGAGCACCAACATTAGCTTCAACTTTAAATTCTCTTTTCATTCGATCAACAATAATATCTAAGTGTAATTCACCCATACCTTTAATAATTGTTTGACCAGATTCTTCATCGGAAGTAACTCTGAATGACGGATCTTCTTTAGCTAGTCTACCCAAAGCTTCACCCATTTTTTCTTGGTCAGCTTTTGTTTTTGGTTCAACAGCAATTTCGATAACAGGATCTGGAAATTCCATAGGTTCTAACAAAACAGGTTTCTCTTCGTCACATAATGTGTGACCTGTTATAGTATATTTTAATCCAGCTAATGCTACTATATCTCCAGCATTAGCCTCTTTAATATCTTCTCTAGAGTTAGCATGCATCAATAACATTCTCCCAACTCTTTCTTCTTTTTCTTTTGACGAATTATAAATTCCTGTACCAGTTTTAATAGTTCCTGAATAAATTCTTATAAATGTCAAAGAACCAACAAATGGGT
>Ga0233427_10003116_pt1 | contig 14842 bp, 15 predicted proteins | sample SI_118_April2016_5_FD_179885 | JGI IMG/M metagenome (GOLD analysis project Ga0233427, IMG submission 179885) | Seawater microbial communities from Saanich Inlet, British Columbia, Canada - SI_118_April2016_100_MG | ecosystem: Environmental > Aquatic > Marine > Inlet | place: Canada: British...
ACAGGGGTGGAAGCATTTAACGTTTGTTCAGAGGGCATCTAGGAGATCACAAGAGAACACACTACACTCGGAACTGCCTAGGTTCGTGATTGTGGGGGGTTCCTAACCACCTTTTCATTCGGCGGTGCGCGTAGGAATCATGGTACTTTTTACGGCACCCTTTAACCATATTATAATTTAGCAAGTTTTTGCTTAAGTATTAGCATATCTTTTTGAAGTTGCTGTATCACCTTGTTTTGAGCTTCAATTAGTGCCTGCTGCTCTTGAATCGCTTTAGTCAGGACAGGTATTAGCGTCGATCTTAATGAAGGGAAAATGGGTGGATTTAAAGGCGCTATTTTTGAAGTAGTAGAAGCAACTAATTTCGAAATTTCCTATAAGATAAAAAGACATTTTCCATGACATACGCGCGAATAGATCGAGGTCAGCAGAGAAGTAAGTAGCACTCTTCAACGGCTACATAATCATGTCTAAAGGACTCTAAGGTATCAGCCTCTTAACTCCCTTAGAATAATATTGGCATCCACCTTGATTACCCTTCCACTCCCAACGTTGAATTATATTATTACTATTTACTGACAGCTTAATACTGCAGATATTATTAACAGGAATGTAGTTTGTATTGTATGAAGTGGAGGACATATTAGAAGTGGAGGACATATTAACAGACGAGTTTCCAACATTACCCGATGTATAGGTCGTACCCGATGTATAGGTCGTATTCGGTGTAGTTATTGGTATCGTTGAAGAATACTTATTAGACCACTCATAGATTGTGTAGTTGCCTATCACCATTTTGGCTGAAGGAAGACCTAAAACATTCACAGCGGAATCTATAGGTTTCCCTACAAGATATGGCAAGCCATCATTTAATGTCTGGAAAGCGCATCCAGAGATAAGCAATAAGGTGAAAGCCAATAAAATTATTTTAGACATTTTACCCCCAATTAATTAAATACTAATTACTTAATCATAGCTGAATACCCCATCCAGTCAAATCAGGGCTAGATCGAGGTGATTCCACAGCCTTTAAATGGATGCATCTCATTATCTTTAAAAGACAACTCATACTTAACCTTCACCGCGTAATACTTTTGCACGTACTCACAGAATCTAACAATTTCATACTCTAAGCCTCTCCCATCATTGCTTCTGCGCAAGAAATCACTTGGTCCTTCAGACCCTTTAGAACTGTTCACGCGGCCGCATGACGGCACATGATTAGACCTATCGTTAGCGAAGGTTTCTTTCTTAGCGTCGCTCCAAGAGACCGCTCCGCTCTCGTATGCGTCCTTGAGGCTGACGATATGGTCTATGTTGATGAAGTCACAGGCTTTGTTAGTGTAGAAGCCTATTGAGGTGTTGGGTTTATAGCTATGGTAATTGAAGTCTTTGCGGTCATAGCTATCTGCGGAGGATGACAAAGCGGCGAATGCCAGGATTAGAAGAGCGCTCCTCATCGATTGTCCTGAAAAAAAGATGCAACTGGTTTCTCTAAGTCTCTGCTTCTAACAGTAATAATATATATGAGTGCCAACCTTAATTTATCCCAGTCAGCCGATGTTAGTTTCCAGGCGACATAGCTTCCAAAAGCCGCCCATCCCGGAGGGCCAATAATCACAGAAATAAATCCCGTCATACTCGAATATACTGCAAATGGTAATGTGATTCCTGCCGCGCCAGAGACAAAGCTTAAGGCCATGGTTGATGAGGTATAAAGAGAAAACCCAGCGGCATTGACTAGCGAAAATGCTCCAAATCCTTTAGCTGCCTGACTAAAGGTATTGTCGTTTGATTCTAAATTATCGGTAAATTCATCTAATCCGGCTTTTGTAGTAAATGCTCTACGTCTTTGTTCAGGACTCATGTTAACTAAAGCTTCAGCTATAACTGCATCGCAAAGAAACTCTTCTTTCTCCTCCAAAGAAGCATCGGCATGGCTAATCTTCATTTTTTTTAAGAGGCCACTGACCAATTGCTCATAGGTTGGTGTGTCGAATTGATTTTCGATATCAAGATTTGCAGTGCGTCTATTTATTTTTGCCCAAATGCCTTTGGCTGCTACTTTGCCTTGTGCAAGTGTTTTAGAGTGGAAAAGCCATTTTATTTTGTCTTCTATGTGCACCAGCGATTCATGCTTGGACGATAGGTCAAGTATTCTAGATAAATTGGCAATATCCTGTTGATGCCAGTTCGCACAAATATGTCTTATCTTGAGTTGGTCTTCCTCGAGGGTTTCCATCTATAACACTATCCTTGGTGAGCTATTTATTTCTTGAGAATTTTATCTGACCTACTATCCAACTCTTTTTTATCCCTTAAAAAGTCAAATCCATCGTCCATATTGACTGATTCTTTACGAGATGTAAGTTTTTTACTGTCTGACTTACTTATGTTTTTAGAAGGCATAAACTTAAGGCTTATTAAAAAGCTTACAAGCACAATGACGGTGAGCGCATATTTCAACTGATAGGAAAAGGCTAGAGAAGTAGGATCGGCAGTTATCTCTACATATCGTATATATTCAGAATGGGAGTAACTTATTAACACCAGAGAAATTACAAGAAATGCTAACCTTACCCAGCGTGGCTTAAGCCATCGAAGAAGAGCATAAAGGGCTACAAATCGAGTGGCAGATCGCAGCATCAACTTAACCCCAAAAAAGCAATTAACCCTAGACCGAGAGTATTTTTGAACCTATTTTTGATTTTTTCTTCCTCATCCTTAACCAAAATTTCCAGTTCCTCCTGACTAAAGTCGGCACTATTTTTTCCGGATAAGGCAATCTTCGCTTTCGTTTGCTCTATTGCTTTCTCTCGCAAAGCGTCAAGTACTTGATTACTGTACCCATCAAGATTAGCCGAAATTTTAGATTTTAGTTTATCCATACTTTTCATCGAGGATTCCTACTAGTTACATATCTTTGTTAAGTTCTTGTTCTTGAAAATCTTACTCTAATGCCGAGCAAGTATAAAAACTTAGGATTCCTACCCTCGAAAAAGACCCCCATGGGGTCAAATGTTTTGAGACTTCAAAAAGACCGTTAAACCCTAGCTTTTTGTTGTTTATTTTCATCAGCACGATGTTTCATGCCAGCAAAGGATAATGCGACCGATTCCAGATCTATTTATTTAGATATCCCTAAAAATATCATCATCAGTTTCCGCCGCCTTCTTTTTCACTGCTGGCGCCTTCTCCTCCGCTAATGGCGCCTTCTTCTCTACTGCTGCGGTATCTCCGTCGTCGCCCCAGATAAAAAGCAGTAGTATAGATAGAATTATCCATCCGAATACTGTTAAGCTTGAGGGCTTATCGTTATCAAAAATCTCTGATGGCAAGAAGCCATGTTCGCCAACAAATATTGCCGGAGTCCAGCCAGTTAAAGAGGACGACAAGAAACCGAGCCCTACAAAAATACCGAAGATTATCGCTAACCCGGAGGTCATGATGCCATGCCTCACCCCACCCCATACCATTGTCAATAAAAGTAAAATTGATGACCAATCCTGACCCAAGGCATTTAATTCCATAAAACTTCTCCGTCAATTGACTACTGAATAACTTTATCGTTTGCTTCAGGAATATTACCTGAAGCTATTGTTACTCTCATTTTTCTATTGAGAATGCTCCGATTCACTTAGTATTAATTTTAATTTCATTATGTTTTTTGAATCAGCATAGTTTTTACCAATTTTATCGTTCATTCTTTCCTTCAGAACCATAGAGGCTTTAGCATCAAAGAAGACTAAAGAAGCCACCATAATTCCAAATTGTTTTTCTAAGCACCTGTATAGTTCGATGTAAGTAGTCTTATAAAGTCTCTCAATTTCCTCAAAGTCAACCTCTGGATAGTGTTGTCGTGTTTTAGATTTGAATTCCCTCTGATTAGTTTCGACATCATAGAGGACTTCCAGGCTGGTAATGATTAATTTCCAAACGGATTTTGCAAGAGCTTGAATTTCTTCCGTATACTTACCTTTAAAGAAGGCTTTATTGTGGCTCTCCCTTAGATTTTTCATCTCCCTTTCGTTGACACTCGCGTTTCTTTTTAGCGTTTTAATTAAATTTTCCGAAGTTATTAACATCTTACGAGAAGCCTTGTCTAATTCGCCTGCAGCTTTTTTCTGGGCCAATTCAGCTAACTTTTCTAGCTCTCTTTTTTCTTGCGCTTTCAGTCTTTCTTTTTCCCTCTTCTCCCTCTCCCTCTTCTCCCTCTCCCTCTCTAGTTTTTTAGTCACTAGAAGGTCTAACTTGTCCTTATAAAAATTAAACCGTGCTTCAATAAATGATTCAGGGCCTTCTATCCAATCATTGACTGAGGTACCTTTAAGGTCATCTAAGCTGGTCAGTTCTATCGGATTCTTTTTCTTATTTTCGGCAGAGTATTCTCGTTTAACTTGACTCATAATTGATGACAGGAATTCTATTTGAGGCTTTTCTAAGCTTTTCTCTAAATATTTTAATATTTCACCTAGAGCTTCACTCGCAAGTTTTTCTTTGAGTGCTGCTCCTATGTTTTTTTCTAAATAACTATAAGTAACTTTTTTGAATTGAGAAGCAGTTGTAAGTCCATTTTTTATTTCATATTCATAAGCGATAAGCTTCAAGTCAATTTTATTAAAAGTCATGGGTACATCATATTCTAAGAAAAGCCCATTTAACTTTAGAATATGCTTGTCTTTTTTTGCTTGCTCTTTTTCAAACAACATTTCCTGTCGCTTATTTTCTTTTGTGAGATTGTCTGAGAGCTTACGTGCGTTATCTTTATCTTTTTCTATCTTTTTCCCCGCGTTTAGAGATTCTCTTAGTTGTTTCTTTTTAGCGCTTTCAGCTGCCTTTGCGCTCTTTTTCCTCGAACTTTCAGCGTCCCTTGCGCTCTTTTTTCTAGCGCTTTCAGCCTCCCTTGCGCTCTTTTTTCTAGCGCTTTCAGCCTCCCTTTCTCTCTTTTTTCTGGCGCTTTCAGCCGCCTTCGCGTCCTTTTTACGTGATGCTGCTGAGTCCCTAGAATAATTCACGTAAGCATTTATAAGTGGGGTCTTGCTTCCAAATACTTTTCGTCGCCCAGCCATTAGATTACTCCTTCAGTTTTTATAGCTTCGACTCTCTTACCATTGATTAGATAATAAAGTAACCAAGAAAATAGTGACAGGAAAACGAAGGCTGCTGTTCTTGTCGCGAACGTTGATTTTTTAACATCTATAAGGTCTTGAAACTTACCTATAATTGCAAAACAAAGAAACGTGCCAATAAAAATTTTATAGAAGAAAATTAAAGCTCCCAACATTACCCCATTCGTCTTGAGTGATGCATTCCAGCTGTATCGAAAACAATATAAAAAAGCCACTATTGTGGCTAAGCCCATTAGTATAGATAAGGCCTTTGATAGAATAGAAAGGCTGCTAATTAGTTCTACTAAGGACTGAGTACTGTCCAGCACAGCAAGCATTAGAGCGGAGACCCCAGCAATAATAATAACCTGTGAAAACGAACACACAAAATCTTGGGTATCATAGTAAAAAGTAACTTTATTTAAGAACGTTAAAACAAAAATTGTGATTGCAACACCACAAACAAAAAATAAAATTAGATAAAGGTCGAGTTCCGTCATAACATCTCCTTATTTATCTTTAAATGATTATAGCTTATATCAGTTCGACCTTTTCTCTGAGCATTTCCAGCAAGCACTAAACATTCTTTTTCAGTCTTGCATCGTTCAACAATTGGATTCATTAGTTCTACTCCTATCTACAAATACAAATACTTTTGAAACCCCACAAAGGTCTCTCTAATGACCTTGGGCGACCCAAGTACTGCAGTAGCATCATTAATGGTGTTGTACTTGAGTGTCGCTAGGCTCTCCATCTTGCTAGTCGCCAGTTCCCTAACACCATCCTCGACATATTTATCTAAGACAAACTCAATGAACTCAAGCTGCTTATGGTCAGCAAATGCATTGGCTATTAGAGGCTTCGCTGTTACAGCACGTTCTTTACGAGTATGAGTTTCAGCGGCATAGGCTACATAAGCCAGCACGTCATAAACATCACTGTACTTGGCGTCGATGAGGTCCTTCATGCTGTCTAGCTTTTCTTCGTCATATCCCGCTTCTGAGAGGTCTTCAAGTAACTTCTCTCGAGTGTTTGGATTGCTCCATATGCCACGAAGTTGGTCCTCATCCTCAAAGAACTGAGGCAGGTCATCAAACATGCGTTCTACAAACTCTTTGGCAGTTATGGGCTTACCATCGGCACTCCAGTACATGACAGAGGAGATATGCTGAATCTCTCGCGTCTTACCATCGCTTAACTTAATGGTTATTTTTTCTACGGTAGGCGTGTCGCCCCCTGGGGGTGTAACTGGACCAGGTGGCTTCTCCTTGCCTCCGTCGTCCTCACCAGTCGTACTGGGGTCACCAGGCGGCTCAGGCGGGAGAGGCTCACCATCCCACTCAGGGTCGGCAAAGTTGTAATGCGCTTTTACAAAGTCAAAGACTGTGAAGAAGTCTTTACCCTCGTAGAGGCGAGTACCACGCCCAATAATCTGCTTAAACTCAATCATGTTGTTACAGGGGCGCATCAAGACAATGTTGCGTACATTACGTGCATCCACACCTGTCGATAGTTTGCGAGACGTGGTGAGAATGGTAGGAATAGTCTTTTCGTTATCTTGGAATATCTTCAGGTCAGTCTCACCCGCCTTACCGTCATTAGCCGTGACACGTACACAGTAGTCACCATTACTCGTCCAGCCACGCTTAACAGCATACTGGTTGATATAGTCTCTCACAGTGCCTGCATGGGCTTGAGTGGCGCAGAATACGATAGTCTTTTCTTTAGGGTTAATCTTGTCCATCCAATACTGAACGCGTTTCTCTTCACGCTCTGGAATGGTGATGCTCCGGTTGAAGTCACCTTCTTTGTATAGTCTGCCAGGCTCTGGTTCACCTTCGACCACCACACCATCACCAGGGGTATAGATGTACTCATCCATCGTGCCGACAATAGGGTGCACCTTAAAGGGGGTGAGGAAGCCATCGTTAACACCTTCCTTGAGCGTATAGCTATAAACAGGCTCACCAAAGTAGCTATAGGTGTCCACGTTATCTTTGCGCTTAGGTGTTGCGGTTAAGCCCAGTTGGACAGCAGGTGAAAAGTAATTAAGCACTTCACGCCAGCTACTCTCATCATTAGCACCACCTCGGTGACACTCATCAATAATGATGAAATCAAAGAAGTCTTCTGGGTAGTCTCCAAAGTAGGGTGCAGCGTTACCTTCGTCATCTGTGCCACTCATGAATGTCTGGAATATTGTAAAGAAGACACTGGCATTCTTAGGCACACGGCCTTTCTTTTTAATCTCATCGGGGGCAATGCGAACCAGAGCATCTTCGCCAAATGCGCCAAAGTCATTGAAGGCTTGGTCGGCTAAGATATTGCGGTCAGCTAAGAATAATATGCGTGGTCTCTTCTTAGTTGTATCCGGTGTTTTCTGGCCACTGACACTCCAGTGACTGTTGAATAATTTCCAGGCTGTTTGGAAGGATATGGCGGTCTTTCCTGTGCCTGTGGCGAGGGTCAGCAGAATACGTTTGCTACCCTGTGCAATGGCCTCTAGGGCGCTGTTAATGGCGTTCTCTTGGTAGTAACGCGGAGTCCAGCTACCACTCTTAGTATCGAAAGGAATGGTCGCAAAACGCTTCCTCCACGTGCTAGCGAAGTCCGGCTCAACGCTGCCAAAAGTAAGCGCCCAAAGTTGCTCTGGGGTCATGTAGTTATCAACTAGAGACTCATCACCAGTGAGCATATCTATCTGGTAAATGTCATGACCATTGGTGGCATAGGCAATGCGACACTGCAGACGTGTAGCGTAATCTTTAGCCTGGCGAACCCCTTCGGTGTAAGACAGTCCTTCTCGCTTGGCTTCTACTACGGCCAACTTACGACCTTGGTAATTCAGTACGTAGTCACTGGACACCGCTGTGCCACGCTTGCCTCCGGTAATGATGCGGCCAGGGCAAATAACCTCTCGGCGGATATAGCTATTCTCAACCACACCCCAGCCATCTTGCTTTAGCTTAGGGTCGATTAGATCGGCGCGTGTATCCGCTTCTTTGCGATTCATGCGACCATGCCCTCGGTTTTCGTGAGTTCACCTGAGAAGGCTTTTTGGAGTAGGGATTTCTTGAGTTCGTCTAATACGAGAAGTTTTCTCTGATACTTCGCAATTAGTTCATCAGTTTTTATTTTATAAATTTCAATATTGGTGACTGCATCTTTCTGGTAACTTAGTGATGGAATTTCAATAGTTTGAACTTTGAATATAGAGTGAGTAATGTCAGGTTGGGCGGCTTTTAGAGCCAATTGCATAATCATAGATTTAAAAGTGACATGCTGTAGCCACCAGAATAAGTAACCTTTATCTATGAGTTCATTTGGCTCTACTTTAAAGCTATTATTGTGGAGTACGCCATTCCGTCCTTTGAAAACCAAGCCTAATGACCCGGTCCGAGTATACAAAATATCATCCTCATAAACACGCGAGTTTTTAGGATAACCCTCTTCAGCCACATACTGCTCTTCAGAGTTGTTTTTTAAATCCTTAATCCGTAACAATGGAAGACTGCTTCTTTCTACTAAAAGATGTTTTGTCTTTTTGTTTATTGCAATACCCTGGTAAAGACTACATACATCACCAATTCGTCTCGGTGGTAACAACGAAGTCTTAGTGCATATCGCATTCAAATAGCTATCAAATAACTCACGGGCATTCTTTAGATTCTTCTCGGCGTTGGCACGGGCTTTCTCAATGTCCGCAAAGGCTTGGTCGAGGATGGCTACTATGCGTTGTTGCTCGGATAACTCTGGAATCGGAACTGGGAACTCTTTTATCTCTCGCTGATACAAATGTGGAGTAGTAGCTCCCTCAATTCTTTCTTGAACGATTTTCTGGAAAAAAGGGCTTTGCAAATAGTGATATAAAAATTTAGGGTAAATCTCGCTCAATGACCTTATAAGTAACAGTGAGGAGTTTATGGTAGTTGGAGCTTCAACATCCTTAACAATACCCACTTTTCCAATACCAGCACCGTCTTTACATATTAAAATGTCATTAGCCTCAACCGCAATTTCGGGACTTTCATCGTAGCGAGCTTGAGTGATATTAAATGCGTCACGAAAGTCTACAAAATCTCCGTAGTTCAGAGAGTGAACCGATAAAAAATAAGGACCTTCTGCAACGTACTCCTTTGCGGTTAATCCCTTCCAACCAATGCGACCTGCTGTATAGGCTACTTCCTTCAGCGGCTTTCTATTCCACATCACAACAACTCCCGAATACTGCCAAGGATAGCCTCACTCTCTTTATCCAAGGCCATAATCTCTTCAATAATCTCTGAAGGCTCTCTCAGGATTACCTCATCATTCTTGTTGGGATTCTTGACTGATAAGTCCCAAGTCTCTTCGTCAATATCAGAGACATCAATAGACCAAGACTGCTCTGTATCGGCAAATGTCTTCTGCTGACTCACAAAGTCTTTGAGGTCTTTGTCATTCAGTGGATTGGTCTTACCCATGTTGCGACCCACGTCTAACTGGTAGAACCAAACCTTCTGTGTGGGTGCACCCTTCTCAAAGAAGAGGACTACCGTCTTAACACCCGCACCAATGAACGTACCACCAGGGCAATCCAAGACGCTGTGTAAGTTACAGTTCTCTAGTAGCTCCTTACGCACAGCCACAGCCGCATTGTCTGTGTTAGATAGGAAAGTATTCTTAATGACAACCGCAGCTCGACCACCAGGCTTAAGCATCTTGATGAAGTGCTGCAAGAACAAGAATGCAGTCTCACCTGTCTTAATCGGGAAGTTCTGCTGTATCTCTGGGCGCTCTTTGCCACCAAAGGGAGGGTTAGCCAAGATAATGTCGTGACGCTGACTAGCCTGGATGTCTGCTAGGTTCTCACCCAGGGTATTGGTATGGATGACATTAGGGGCTTCGATGCCATGAAGAATCATATTCATGATGGCTATGACATAGGCTAGAGACTTCTTCTCTTTGGCGTAGAAGGTAGTTTCTTGGAGAATCTTTAGGTCACTACTGGATAGTCCCTCACGTTGACGAAGGTAATCATAAGCCTCACACAGGAAGCCTGCAGAGCCTGCAGCGCCATCGTAAATGGTCTCACCTATCTGTGGGTTCATAACGGCTATCATGGCTCTAATGAGCGGTCTGGGCGTGTAGTACTCACCCCCATTGCGACCTGCATTACCCATGTTCTTAATCTTGGTTTCATAGAGGTGAGACAGCTCATGCTTTTCCTCTTGAGAGCGAAACCGTAGCTCATCAATCTTCTCTAGGGCATCCCTAAGGCTGTAGCCACTTTGTATCTTGTTCTTGATTTCACCAAAGATTTCACCAATCTTGTATTGGATGGTGTCAGGGCTTTCGGCTCTTTGTTTGAATGACTTCAGGTAGGGGAACAGCTCATTGTCTACATAGTCCATTAGGTCACTGCCAGTTAACGCAGTGTTGTGGTCAAACTGGCCACTGGCGTCCTTTGGGGCAGCCCATGCATCCCAGCGATACTGTGGGTCAATAATGTAGCTGTACTCTTTCTCCATTAGCTCAGCAGCTAGGGACTTCTCACGCTCTAGGTCATCTAGATACTTGAGGAATAGCATCCATGACGTTTGCTCTACGTAATCTAGCTCACTGGAACAGCCAGCATCCTTGTGGAGCGTATCGTCTATGTTCTTAAAGGTTTGTTCAAACATGGGTCTAGGAGTTTCCTTTTTTGTGCCCACCTAAATGTAGTGCACATAGTAACTAATAATTCCTCAAAGGGAACCTAAGTCCACCGCTAGCAACCCTTAGAAAAATCTACTTGTGAATAGTACCTGCAAGCATCATCCAATGGAAATACTACTAGCAAATCAGTTGTGTCCACCCTTAGATATACTACCGGGGGTGTGCCCCCTGTTTTCCTCGGTGTGTTTTTACCTAGGGTGAATGACACGGTGATGATAACAACGGTGGTGTAACTACCACTGCCTCCTGGTGCTACTGGTGGTGTCCCCGGTGATAATGGCGAAAGTAACCGGAGAGACAAGTAGTGACTATGGTGGTCCACTTAGGTGGTCTTAGGTGGTCTTAGGCTCTTACTCCCATTTCCTACCCAAAAAGAAAAGACTCTAGGTCCACTTAGGTGGTCTCAGGTCTGCTCAGGTGGTCTTAGGTTTACTTCCCTATTTTCACACAAAAGAGAGGAACTTATAGCTAGCATAGGACTAAAGACCCAGCTTATAGACAGCCAAATAGCTGAGGACATTATGGGTCTTTACCTAAGGTCCTGGAGAGAAGCCTTAGGAACTCCTTCTTCGTCTTAACCTAGAAGATGTAACCTAAGTAGGACCTAAGTAGCACCTAAGTAGAACCAAGGTTTAGCTTAGCTGTAAGACAAGGTTGATAACTAAGGTCTTACAGCCTCCTCAATGAAGACCTACTACTTTAGGTGCTTAGTCCTAAGTTTCCTCCTAAAGAGTAAGGATTGTGGAGGTTGTCTGCCATGCATCTAAGTACTTATAGTCAACTTAGGTCCTTGGTCTTGAGACTAAGGTCCTTCTTCAGCTACACCTTCTTTGTTGTCTTCCAGAAGAAGTAATCATCCCTAGTTAAACACCAACCCAAAGTATTCCTAAAGAAACTCCAGCAACAATCACCCCCAGCCGAGTCTTTGGATTTTCTTTTCCCAAAAACGATTTGAAAGCCACTAGTTGCGTGGCCTGTAGAGGCGCGCCTGTAAGAGAGACAGAAGGATTACATGCAAAAGGATTCTTAAATGAAAAACACTGATATACACATTCTTGACTCAGTCATGGGTTCAGGAAAAACAACATCAATCATTAGCTACATCAACGCAAGCTCTAGCCCAATCATTATTATCGTTGAGAGACAGTCTGAGGTAGAGAGATTGTCTAGTGCATGCGCTAGTCTTATTGCACTTTCTGACGTATCGAAAGAGGAAAACATCACAAGACTCAATGCTCTTGAGCGTAGTGCTAGCAAGGGAGAGTCTATTGTTAGTACTCACCACCTCTTTAAGTTCTGGAGTGACAACTTTCTTAATTCCGCTGATAAATGGGGATATGAGTTAATTATGGATGAGACTCTGTCTGGAGTGTTGTCTAGTGTAGGAATAAAAAGTGATGACTTGAGAAAATATGTTGATGATGGATACATAGAGGTATGTGCTGGTAGTAGGCTAAACAAAGTTAAGTTAACCAAGCCGCTTCACTCTAAGTATGGTGATGTAGAAAATAAGATTTCTAAGAAAGACTGTTATCTTTTCAATGTATCTAACGATGAAGACGACCCACACTATCAGCTAATTGAAGCACCTCGTTCAGAGATGTTTAGTGTCTTCAAAAACATCAAGGTACTCACTTATAAGTTCGATGGTAGTCTTTTGAGGTGTTACTTCGACCTGCACAACATTGAATATCAGATGATGTCTATCCATGATGGACAAATGGGGTCTTACATAGACCTACAAGGCAAAAGATACCGAGATAAACTACATATCTATGACGGCAAATGGAATCACACTAGGGGTCAGGATATTGGTTCTAATAAATGGATTAAGAACAAAAAGAACCAGCTTGATGTGAGAAAAAGACTACGAAATGTATTCAACTACTGGCAAAACAATGGTGTAACGAGCGAGACTTTCCTTTACACGACTCACAAGGAATACCAAAAGACTGTTCATCCAGACAAGGTTTCTGGTTTAAGCAATAGATTGAATGACGATTATGGTGACTCAGATAAAAGGGAATCTATGGAAGATAAGGACAGGAGAAACGTGTCTTTTCTATCTCAAACTATCCGGGGAACAAATGATTTCAATCATAAGAAGTTTATGGCTTTCACCTGCAACACCTTTTTAGACCCTCAGCTTGACCGATTCTTAAAATACCATGATGTCTCCATTGATGAAGAGTCATACGCCCTTAATCGAATGATTCAATGGTTATGGCGGGGCTGCATTAGAAACGAGCAAGAAATGCATGTATTTGTGCCAAGTAGACGTATGCGTCACCTTCTTCTAAGGTGGCTAGGCTATAGCGAGTAAGTATTCTTTTGCCCTAAAACTAGTAGCTCAACCTAAGGCCTTTGTCTTCCCAATTCAGCGTCTTTCACTGAGGGGTTAATCAAAGGGTACTAAGGGTAACTTTAGCAACCCGGGTCTAGGGCACTCCTTGGCTGCTCTCTGGTATAGCCTTAGTCTAGAATGCAGAGTAAAGATAGAAACTCAAGCCTAATCCCAATTTCTTCTTTAAAATCAATGACTTACACCAATAATTTATACACTAAGTCATTTTAGATGCCTAAAGAGAAGTGCAGTCTCTCTAAGGATTCCGCTAAAACCTTCACTGGGATAGACGACCCATAGCGACCAAAAGTTTCTCCTATTTGTTCATGCCCAAGCAGCTCCCTAATGTGTTCGTTAGGTACACCACTCAGCGTCAATTTATCACGCAATGTATGTCTAAAAGAGTGAAAAACCTTAGTGCCCTTAGGAAGCCCTAGAGAGGCTTTATAGCCACTAAACCATTTTGAAGGCAGATGCCCAAGATTAGTGTTGATACGCTTTAGATTAAACAAAAAGCACCCTCTCGAACGCTTATTTACCACATCTAGAAGTCCTAGCTTAATCAGCTCACTATGGACTGGAATCTTCCTAATTGAGCTAGGTGTTTTGACTCTATTTTGAGTGTCTCCTTCTCCGTGGATATCAAGATAATGGCAGCCATCAACTACCTTAAAGTCTTGGCCTTTTAGTTGACATAATTCTTCGAGTCTAGCGCCTGTATAGAGACCCAAAAGAGGCAGCCAATATTGCCAATCATGGGCATATATTTTGTCTTTATAGATGGCTGTCCCGAAGAGTAATTTAAGGTCATCATCATTGAAAGGACTGCGCTCAGACCGTGCTGAATGGGCTCTCCTGGGAGCTACCCCTGAAAATGGGTTATCCTCTCTATAGCCCTGTTTTACTAGCCAATTGAAGAATGAGGACACTCGACCCATGATGTTTCTGACTGTCTCTAAACTAATCGACACACAGCCTTCCTCTAGTAGTTGCTCTAGGGTTTTCTCTCTGCGTTTACCTTTGTATCTGTTGGCTGGATAGCTGAGTAAAGTCTGCTTGTAGTCACGGACAACTGCTTTGGTTACAGCGGTAATGGGTATGTCTCCTATGACCTCTATAAGTTGCTTAAAGCTGGCTTCATTTTGCGCAGCTGTTCGCACCCCCCAGTTCTCAAGAACTTGTTCCCTCTTATATAAGGAGAAGCCTTGGGACAACAAGAGTGATGACTCATCTGGTTGCACTAACTTGAGAGCATTACCTTTTAGGCGTGCCCCGCTGCCTACCATCTCAAAGACTTGCTGCCTTAATGTCTGCTCACAGGTCTGGGGGTTGGAAAAGATAGGGGCTAGTTGGCTGACCTTTTGGAAGGCTTCCATGGGGTCTTTAGTGGCTAATGATTGTCGAATGAACTGGTTGTTCCACCGAAGATTAAGGTAGTAAACACCACGTCTATTAATAGTGTAAGGAACTGATAGCTTTCTCATTGTGTGACACCTTGTGTGACAAAGTGAACCCAATTGAAAGCTGGAGAAAGTAAAACCCCTGTAAAAACAGGGGGTTACTTAGGTTTGGTGGAGGCGGCGGGAATTGAACCCGCGTCCGCTTGTCCGCTGCCTACGGCTCTACATGCTTAGTTCAGTCTTTAAATTTAGTGTGCTGCAACCCGACTGACAGGGCGCACAACAAACGATTT
>Ga0233427_10003118_pt1 | contig 14823 bp, 10 predicted proteins | sample SI_118_April2016_5_FD_179885 | JGI IMG/M metagenome (GOLD analysis project Ga0233427, IMG submission 179885) | Seawater microbial communities from Saanich Inlet, British Columbia, Canada - SI_118_April2016_100_MG | ecosystem: Environmental > Aquatic > Marine > Inlet | place: Canada: British...
TTCAGGCGACACACATCAAGATGTAAAAAGTATCCAAACATACATGAAAATCAAAATATTAGTATCAATCAAAGTAGCTTTATGAATAAAAATAGTATAAAATATTTTATTCATACAATCATTAAAACTTAATTGATTTTAATCGATTTGAATTTCCTACTACACTAATGCTTGAGAGTGCCATAGCCACCTCTGCTATTACAGGATGGAGTAAACCGGCAAATGCCAGGGGAATGGCAACAATATTATAAATAAAAGCCCAGAATAGGTTTTGTTTAATTGTATTGAAAGTGGCATTTGCAAGTTGAGTTGCGCGGAGTACTGCGCTTAAATCACTTTTAGCTAAGACAATTTCTCCTGTTTCGATGGCAATATCTGTGCCACTGCCCATTGCGATTCCAACATCAGCCTGAGCGATAGCAGGTGCATCGTTAATACCGTCCCCCACCATTGCAACCACAAACCCTTTACTTTGATAAGAATTTACAATATTGGCTTTCTCATCAGGAAGCACTTCCGCATGAACACAGTCAATATTGAGTTGGATAGATAGCGTATCCGCAATTTCTTTTTTATCGCCGGTGACCAAAACACATTTATATCCGGCAGATTTTAAAGATGAAATTGTATCCGCAGAATCCGAACGAACAGCATCTTCAATTTCAAAAATGGCGATACATTCATCATTTAAAGACAGAAAGACAGGTGTTCCTGCCATGGCTAATTCTGTAGTATAATCGATAAAGGATGCGCTTCCAACTTTAAGCGTTGCACTTCCATACTTTCCCGAAATTCCCTTTCCGGGCATCACTTTAATTTCTGAAACCGAATCTAGCCCCAATTTATTTTCTTCTGCCAATTTCACAATGGCATTCGCCAAGGGGTGAGTGGATTCTTTTTCCAATGATGCAGCCATTCGGATGAGATCATTTTCTATAATGTTGGAAATTTGATGCACCTTTTTGACGATGGGCTTTCCGTTTGTGAGTGTGCCCGTTTTATCAAAAAGAATTAAATTCACTTCATTGAGTTTTTGGATGGCAGCACCATCCCGAATGAGAATTCCATTCTCTGCTCCCAGTCCGGTTCCTACCATTAAAGCTGTGGGTGTTGCCAGTCCAAGGGCACAAGGGCAAGCAATCACCAAGACAGCAATGGCTGCATAAATCGCCATTCCCATTGGCGATAAATCTAAATTAATCCAGGGGAAAATATCTGAAAATATCTGTGCCAATTGTTTCATTTGGTTTGGAAAAAAGTTCCAAACAAAAAAGGTAGATATGGCCAATACCAATATGACTGGAACAAAATTTGCCACAACTCTATCAGCAAAAACTTGGATTGGGACTTTGGTTGTTTGTGCATATTCCACCATTTGGATTACTTTGGCTAAAAATGTTTCTGATCCAATTTTTGTCACTTCAACTTTTATTGTACTATCTGCACATATGGTTCCACCAATCACATCATCGCCAATATTTTTTGTAACAGGAACCGATTCGCCCGTAACGATGGATTCATCAACGGTGGCACACCCTTCTTTAATAATTCCATCCGTGGGGACAGTTTCTCCTGCACGGACAATAACGATTTGGCCTACAATGAGATTTTGTACATTAATTTGAACTTCATTGTTTTCCATATTCAAAACTGTGGCTTGTTTTGCTCCAAGACTTATCAGTTTTTGGATGGCTTCGGATGATCTCCCTCGTGCCTTTGTTTCGATATATCTTCCAGTCAAATGAAAGGACATAATCATTCCTGCAAGCCCAGAAAAAGAATGAATCTCTATATAACTTTTGATGATACCTGTTGAGAGTGCAGCCAAAGATCCAAGCGCGATCAGGACATCCATATTGGGTGACAGATGGATTGCAGATTTCCATGCACTCATTAGCGTTACTCGTCCAGGAACAAAACAAACTATAGCACTCAAAATAAAAATTCCAAATTCCATTCCTTCCATAGATGGCCAAGTTTTGCCAGAAATCATGTGGATTCCCATCCAAATCATTGTGGGAGCTGTTAACATCCAAGCCCAATTCATATTATGAAATGATTCATCTAGTTTTTCATCTGTTTTTTCTTGAAGATTAATAGGTGTATTTGATTCAAGTAATTCTGCGCCGTATCCGGTTTTTTCCACTGCTGAAAGAAGATTCTCCGAATCTACAGAACCGGAAATAGTGGCTTTTTCTAAAGTAAGATTTACAATCGCTTCTTTCACGCCATTCACTTTTCGCAAAGCGTTTTCCACGGATCCAACACATCCTGCACAATGCATTCCGGTAATTTTTAATTCAATTATCTCTTTCATTAGATTTGCTTAACATTGCAATTCTGCACAATAAGTCCTTCTTTTAAAACTCTAGCATACCACCCACGCCTGTGCATGATAGTTTTAATAAACTCATTTATTTTGGTTTTACCAATATACGGAAGAACAGATAAATTTTGACAAGGATCGCATTCAAAAGAAATTTCAATTAAACTTTCCCCAATTTGGTATTGTTGATTAGGCGAAAAATGGGAATGGGGAATTCCTGTTAAAGTAAAATTCTCGCCTAAATCTCCAGGTTTTATAGGCCAACCTTCCTTATTTAATTCCTTAATAGTTTCGATTGAATAAAGCAATATTGCCATGTCTGGATTTCGACTCTTTTTAATTGTACGATAGTTATTGTAATCACCTTCTAACCCCGATTTTGAAAGTATTGCACTGATAACGGATGTTTTTGGAATTCCATGTTCATTGACTGTATTTGGTTTTACATTAATTTGAAGTAGCTTTTTCATATTTCTCTCTATAGTAAAATTTACCGAGCGATTTCTTTTAGCATCCATTCATTATACTTTGATAAGAGTTGGCGCGTTATTATTCCCACAGAGCCATTCCCGATATTTTTATTATTAATGCTCGTTACAGGAATAATTCCAGAACCACTATTGGTTAGGAAAACCTCATCAATATTGGATAGATCCATACTGTTTAAAATTTTGTACTGAATTGATACCGATGAATAATTTATAATTATTTGTCTGGTCGTTCCGGGAAGCACATCTTCTTTTCGGGTAAATAATTTTGCATCCTTCACCCAAAATAAATTACTGCGACTTCCTTCATAAAGTATGCCACTACCATCCATAAGTATAGCTTCAAAACACCCGGCATTTACTGCTGCTTTCCAGGCAGTTAAACACGCATGGTAATCGGTTGTTTTTATTTCAGGGTGTTCACGGCTTTCTTTATAGGTGATGGCAGAAACGCCATTATAAATTGAAGGATCTAAATTCAAATATGAAGTATAAACTATGAGTTTATTTGGAACAGCCAAAATACGAACTCGCTGGTTTGGATCTTGAAAATCGCGGATCACTTTTGAAAGCATATTTAAAATGTCCGATTGTGTAAACTCAATATTCAATCCAATTCGATTCGCGGAACTAAAAAGACGATCTAAATGAGGCTGCAGAAACACTGGTTTAAAATCCAATGTCCGGAATGTTTCATAAAGTCCTGATGAAAATGAAAATGTATCTGTACCGAGTTGGAGATTTTCTTCGGGAATGGATTCCCAATGGTTATTGATTAATGCTTTTATCATGGCTGGAATGAAGATGCTTTCATCAATGTTTCCATATATTCATTTTCATTGTTTGATTCAATTGTTATTCCGCCACCAACTCCCAGCGTTAGTTCTGTTCCAATTTGTGTTACTGTACGAATTGCAATATTAAAATTAAGGGTTCCGTCTGGTAAGATGTAACCGATCGTTCCCGTATAAATGCCTCGTGCTTGCAATTCTAAACCATGAATAATTTCACAAGATCGTTTTTTTGGGCAGCCAGAGATAGAACCGCCAGGAGACATTGAAAGAAGCGCTTCAACTGGATGAAGGTTCGATTTTAATTCTCCCTGAACAACACCAAACGTATGGAATACTTTTTCCAATTTTTGAATTGATTTTGATTGCAAAACTTGAACAGAACCAGTTTTACATATTTTTCCCAAATCATTTCGCAAAAGATCAATGATCATGTAAAGTTCTGCCTGTTCCTTTTCACTATTTAATAATGATTTTAGATTATAGTTATCTTCTTCTTGGCATTCCCCACGGGGAAACGTTCCCTTAATAGGCTTTGTTGTAATAATTTGATTTTCTATTTTGATAAATTGTTCCGGTGAGAGAGAATGAATCGCCCAATCATTATGTTCCATAAATACTGAATATCCAACTTGATTTTTCTCTCGAAGTTTTAGAAATAATTCTTTCGGTGATGACTTCGTTTTTGATTTCAATGAATGGGTAAAATTAATTTGATAAAAATCACCTGAACGAATATGATTTTGTATTTTATCAAAACCAGAATCATATTCTGATTTTATAAGTGTTGATTCGAATTGATCCCAATCAATATTTTTTGGTTCTTCTAATTGTATGTTTTTTTCAAAAGAATCGTATACCCTGAAATGGACTGCGGGGAAATCATTTAAGTTGTGAACAGGCACACCTAATTGCTTTACACCATATTCGTAAGAAATGAACCCAGCCAGGAATTTCCCATCATATTTTTTTACAAATTCTGTTAATATTTTGGGATGATCATCCAATGATAAAGTAAGAATGTCAATTGGATTTGAAGCAAAAATATTTAGTAAATCTGATTCAGAATTTCCTTTAAAAATAGTTGTGTATTTCATTCAAAAATTTCTTTTTACACTGTATTATAGGTAAGACAAAATAAAAGTATTTTTTTTACCTTTTTCATCCGCCTATTCTGTCATTTTTATAATTTAAAAAATTCATCAATATTTTTGATCCCATAGGGGTTAAGAATGATTCCGGATGAAATTGGACACCAAATATTGGTAGAGAATTATGCTGAATTGCCATGATTTCCCTATCATTTGTCCAAGCTGTGTTGACAAAATTGTTAGGAATAGAATCCAAAGATAGAGAATGATACCGCGCCGCTTGAAACGGAGAAGGTATTCCTTCAAACAATCCCGATTGCTGATGATGAATCAAAGATGTTTTTCCGTGAAGAATTTGCTTCGATTGTTGAATGTTCGCACCAAAGACTGATCCGATACACTGGTGACCCAAGCACACGCCTAGAATAGGTTTTTGATTCATAAATTGTTGAATGACTTGATTTGAATAACCTGAATCAGCAGGTATTCCCGGACCGGGGGAAATGATAATACCGTCAGCGTTGAGATTTGCTAAAGCAGATGAATCATCATTCTGCTTTACCAAAATATTTGCGCCCAATATTTCTAGACTTTGAACCAAGTTCCAAGTAAAGGAATCATAATTATCTATGATGAGGATCATTGAGAATCTCGTACCTTTCCATCAGCCTTCAACTGTTTATTTCGTTTCCATTCTAAAAGCCCCCATCTAAATAATAGGAATCCTGGGACACCCATAAATAAAACAGGTCCGAGCAATTCAAAATCAAATGTTGAGAAAAACCCATACAACATGAAAAGTGCAAATGGGATAAGAATTGTTCCGCACCCTATAGCACAACCAAATGTGGCCATTCGTTTTTTGTATAATTTGTGATCTAATATTTCTTCTGGCGTGTCCTTATCAATATCCAATTGAGTCGGAATATCAGACCAGTTTATATTTTTTAATTCAGTATGGATTTTAGCTAGTTCACCCAATGATGGTTTAATGTCTTCCATTTCAGAAATTGTATTGCCCGAAATGAGATATTTTATCATGATTTGATCTTCGTTGAACTCCCATACCCATTCAGGATTTTCTGATATAATCCTTCGTATATTTTCATTAAATAGAGCTCGTATCTTTGGTTCATTTTCACCCATTAAATCAAACTTTTTTGAAAAGTCTTCATCTGATACAAAATTAATATCATCTGGATCCGGCATAATGCTATCAATTAATTCGTCTGCAGGATTTGCTTCACATTTTGGGAGATCCAAGTCATCTGATTTATAATAAATAACTCTATAATGATAGACAGAATTTTTTGATTTTTTTTCAGACTTTTGTGAAACCATAATGAATGGATCTGCATCATCTTCAGTTGTGATAATCATGGAAAGACTTGTTTTTCCAAATAGCCCACCATAGAAAAATCGTGGAATTGAGTCTGGTTTCGGTTCTTTTGGTGGGAGTCCATCTAACCGCCTGAAATAATTATTATATTTAATATAATAATCACGTACTCGTTTTTGGTAGACCAGCCACGAAAATAGGAATAACCCTTTTTGCGGTGGAAAGGTACGGTTCAAAACACCAAGATCCTTAGCAATCCCTTCTAACCGAGCATAAACTTCCAAGTCTCTTTTCTTTAATTGATCCTGAGCCCAAATAATCAAAATAATTCCCAGGATTGGAAAATGTATCATCGTGATAAAAAGAATTATAAAGGTAAAGGGGCCGAATATTGAATCAGTCATTATTATTTATTAGTATAATAATTAAATATGGTTTGATTTTACACATATGTTCATATGTATTCCGAATTGAATTCATTCATAATTGGGCATATGTTTCCAATGAAAGAGTTCTGGAAATGTCGTAAAATTGCAGACTTTATTTTGATAAGTTTTATTAGTTTTTTAAAGATTATTTATGTCCAAGCCCACTTTAGATAAAGCCTACAATCCTGCAACCGTAGAAGATAAATGGTATGAACATTGGAGCACACAGGGTTATTTCCATGCAGATGCCCATTCCGAAAAAGAGCCTTATACGATTGTAATACCGCCACCCAATGTAACAGGTATGCTCACGGTTGGACATGTACTGAATAATACGATCCAAGATATTCTCATCCGTAAAGCTAGAATGGAAGGGAAAGAGGCTTGCTGGATACCTGGCACAGATCATGCATCCATTGCCACAGAATCCAAAGTAGTGTCAATGTTGCAGGAAAAGGGAATCAATAAGGAAGACTTATCAAGAGAAGAATTCTTGGAATATGCATGGGAGTGGAAAGAAAAATATGGTGGTATTATTATTCGCCAATTAAAAAAATTGGGGTGCTCCTGCGATTGGGAACGAGAGCGTTTTACCATGGACGAAGGGTACACCAAAGCAGTTCTTACGGCATTCGTGAAGCTTTATGAAAAAGGTCTTATCTATAAAGGCCATCGCTTAGTGAATTGGTGTCCTGTATCTAAATCTGCCATCAGTGATGAAGAAGTAATTCATAAGGAAAAGAATGGACACCTTTGGCATTTTCGTTATCCCATTACAGGTTCTGATGAATATTTAGTTGTGGCCACGACACGGCCGGAAACAATGTTAGGCGACACAGCTGTAGCCATTCATCCTGAAGATGTTCGATATCAACATTTAATTGGTAAAACAGTTACTCTACCTTTGGTAGGGAGAGAGATTCCCATTATAACTGATGAATATGTGGATCCAGAATTTGGGACCGGATGTGTGAAGGTGACCCCGGCTCACGATCCCAATGATTTTGTCATGGGCGAACGGCACGATTTGGAATTCATTAATATTATGAATGACGATGCTTCCCTGAATTCTAATGTACCGGATAAATATGTTGGGTTATCGCGAGAAGATGCGCGGAAAGCAGTTCTGGCGGATTTACAATCAGAAGGGCTTTTAGACAAAATAGAAGATTATGTGAATAAAGTGGGTTATTCCGAACGGGGGCATGTTCCCATTGAATCTTATATGTCGGAGCAATGGTTCATGAAAATGGATAACATGGCAAAACCTGCCATGGATGCAGTAAATAATGGAGACATAAAGTTTCATCCCGAACATTGGACAAAGACTTATAACCACTGGATGAAGAATATCAAGGATTGGTGCATCAGCCGCCAGCTCTGGTGGGGGCATCGAATCCCTGTCTGGTATTGTCGCGGAAATGATATGGACGAATGCCAATTGGACTGTAAGAAACCAATTGTCTCCTTAGAGACTCCGACTGAATGCCCAGCATGTGGTTCTAAGGATTTGGTTCAGGATCCTGACGTTCTCGATACTTGGGCAAGTTCGTGGCTCTGGCCCATGGCTGTGCACACTTGGCCAGAACAGGGACATGATTTGAAGAAATTTTATCCAACAAATGCATTGGTCACAGGACCAGATATTATCTTTTTCTGGGTGGCCCGTATGATCATGACCGGATATGAATTTATGGACGAGCTTCCATACAAGGATGTTTATTTCACATCAATACTTCGAGATGAGACGGGCCAGAAATTGAGCAAATCGTTAGGGAATTCTCCCGATCCGTTTGATTTATTTGATGAATTTGGTACCGATGCAGTTCGATTCGGTATCATGCTTATGGCGCCCCAAGGGTTGGATGTTTTATTCTCTAAAGACCGATTAGAGATTGGACGAAACTTTATGAATAAACTGTGGAATGCCTGTCGGTTTGTTCAGATGAATATTCCGGAAAATTGGGATGAAGAAGTCAACTTAGATGAGCAAGACTTAAACCTTCCAGAGAAATGGATCTTGAGCAGACTTTCAAAAACTATTGATGATTATAACCGTCAATTAGATCGTTTTTATTTTAATGAAGCTGCAAAAGTATTATATGATTTTACATGGAATGATTTTTGTGACTGGTATGTGGAAATTGCTAAAACACAATTTTATGGAGACGATGAATCCAAAGCAGATATTGCCAGAACCATTTCACTGAAATGTATCCGTGTCGTATTAGCCATGCTTCATCCTTATTCTCCATTCATCACGGAAGAATTATGGAGCAATTTCAAAAAACCAGAAGATTCTGATTTAATTATAACACCTTGGCCAGAGAAAGAAACAAATCAAAATAATGATGTAGAAAAAGAAATGGCATTGCTTCAGGAAGTGGTAACAGCGATTCGAAGTATTCGCAGCCGTATGAATGTACCACCTTCCAAATACTCTGATTTAGTGGTTCGATGTGATGATGTCCAAGCATCCTTTCTTGAAATCCATGGAGATTTACTGAAATCTTTGGCACGAATTGGTGAAATGACATTAGGTGCATCTATAGAAAAACCGGGTCAATCCGGCACCGTAGTTGTGGGTGGGATGGAAATCTACATTTTACTAGGAGGATTAGTAGATTTAGATCAAGAAAAAGAACGAATGGGAAAACGGATTAATGAAATTAACCGGTTGATTACTGGAATCAATGGTAAATTATCCAATGATAATTTTGTTAAACGTGCTCCTGAACAGGTTGTGGTAAAAGAAAGATCCAACTTGGAAAAGTTGACCGAAGAATTTGATAAAGTGACCGCAAATTTGGAGATGTTACAATGAAATACACTTTTATTTTCCTTTTAACCAGTTTGTTGGTAGGTCAATCGGAAGATGCCACTCTTACCATTTATAAAGATGGAACCGCCTTGATAAAACAGCCCGTTGGTTGGGAAATACCATCTGGTAACAGTTATGTGACTTGGGGCAGTTTACCTAATGGTATTCATAGGGATACGCCTTTTTTAAATTTGGAAGGTGCCACTATCATATCTCAAAGATTCAACGATAATATTTTTACTGGAATAGATTATTTCAAGAAACTCAGGGGTGAAGAAATCAAGGTTAAACCCAAAGATGGAAAAGCGGTGGGAGGTGTTCTCCTGGAAATCAGTAGTGGATCAGTGACTATCTCTAATTCAGGTGGAATTATTTCGTTTAATCGTAATGAAATAGAATATCTGGGAAGTGAGAATAAAGATTTAGACACTCCTACATTTAATCCATTTCTTTCTTGGGATCTTAACTCTGATTCAGATAAAATTGTCAAAGGTGAATTAGTTTATAAATCCAATAATTTTTCTTGGGCGACGGTATATCGTTTAAAAATGTTGAATGAAGAAAAGGGAGAATTAATTGCAGAGGCTGTGATATCAAATAATTCAAATATTGATTTTGAAAGTGGCAAACTTCAGCTTGTTGAGGGGAATTTAAATAAAGTTGGTACAAAACCACCAAGGTCGGAAAGAATTAATCGTGTTGCTATGGCTGTAGATCCAAATAACATGGCAAGGATGGGAAAAGATGAATTGGGTGATTATTATATTTATACCTTGAATGATACCCATGATCTGGAAGCCAAAGAGAATATCACCATTCGAATGTATGGCCCTTTGGATATTGGTTATTCTAAAACTTATGTTTTCGAAAATTTTGAACGACGCCAAAAAGAAGAACCTTTGGAAGTTCGTGTCAAGATGGAAAATACTGAGACCAATGGATTGGGCATTTCGCTTCCAGGTGGAAAAGTTGAAATGTATTCCTTTACCCAATCTGGTGGATTGGAATACATCGGCGCAGATAATATGGGACAGGTTCCTAAGGGACAATCTACCACCCTCACATCGGGCCGAGCTTTTGATGTGATTGGAAAGCGCCGTATTTTGAATTACGACCGCCAACGAAAAAGCGAAGAAGCAGTCATAGAAATTCAGGTAACTAATGCACGGTCCGAAGCTATCAATATTCAACTCATAGAACACATTAACGGCGATTGGATCATTAAGCATGAATCTATCAATTATCAAAAGAAAGATGCTTCCACGATTCAATTCCCATTTTCTCTTGGTTCTGGCGAGACCAAGACTGTGACCTATACCTACCGAAAGGAATGGAAATAACGAAAGTGTTGTGTCAAGCTTAAAATGACACACTAGAAAGGGAATTTAATTGGATCCTGCCACACCTATCTCAACTTTAAAAGGGGTTGGCTCCCGCCGTGAAAAAGTCCTAAATAATCATGGTATTTCCACAATTCATGATCTTTTATATTATTTCCCAAGAAGACATTTAGATCGCACAACTATTTCGCCTATCCGAAATTTCACAAAGGGCGATGTGGTTACTCTCATTGGAACCGTGGAAACATTTGGTGAAAAGTCCACCCGCCGTAGTAAAATTTTCCAGGTGATTGTCAGTGATGGGACCGGACTTTTAACTCTGACTTGGTTCAACGGTGTTCGCTATATCAAAAATCTTTTCAAAATCGGAGATAAATTAGCCATTCATGGCAAAGTGGATTATTACGGCGGATTTACAATTACTCATCCGGAATTTGACAAACTAGAAAAGGATGATGATCCTATCAGTACGGGGATAGTGATTCCCCTTTATTCACTAACACAGGAATTGAAATCTGATGGGATAGATCAACGGTTTTTTCGGAAAATAGTCAAAGAAGTTTTAGACTTAAACTCTAATATACCTGAAATATTTCAACAATATATTTTGGATGAACATGATTTGATCTCTTTGAAAGATGCATTAAATAAGATTCATTTTTCTAATGGCATTGGCGAACTGAACCAGGCAATTCATCGTCTCAAATTTGATGAACATTTTTTTCTGCAATTGCTTATGGCACTTCGAAAAAGAAGTCTTCAACATTCCGGGGCACTGCCACTTTTAGATATAGGGCCCTATTTTAAACTAATCTCAGAAACTCTTGATTTTGAATTAACTGATGCCCAGAAAAAAGTGATAAAGGAGATTCATTTGGACCTAAAAAATCCCATTCCAATGAATCGACTTTTACAAGGTGATGTGGGTTCTGGAAAAACAATAGTATCCATTTTGATTTCTGCCTTGGCAGTAGGTAACAGTGCCCAGGTTGCCATGATGGTACCGACAGAAATATTAGCCAGGCAACATTTTCACTCATTCAAATCCGAATTAGAGAAAGTCAATATCCCCTGTGCGCTTCTAGTGGGAAATATGAAAAAAGTAGATCGATCACCCATTTTGGTCGGCTTGGAAAATGGAAAAATTCCAATAGTAATTGGAACCCACGCTTTAATTCAAGAAGATGTCAAAATCAAAAATCTGGGATTGGTGATCATTGATGAGCAACATCGATTTGGGGTGAACCAAAGAGCAAAACTTGTAGAAAAAGGAAACAATCCACACTTTCTGGCCATGACGGCTACTCCAATTCCACGAACCTTATCTATCACCTATCATGGTGATATGGATTTATCCATCATCGATGAATTGCCAGCAAATCGGATTCCGGTGGTAACCAAAGTAGTAGAACCTTCACGGTTGGGAAAAGTTTATAAATTCATCAAAGATGAAGTGGCAGTAGGCCGGCAATGTATGGTTATCTATCCTTTGGTGGAAGAATCCGAGAAATCGGATTTGGCCGCAGCGGTGGAGGCCCACAAAGAGTTAGATGAAAAATTCTTTCCGGATCTAAATGTTGGCTTGATTCATGGTAGGATGAAAGCTGGTGAGAAAGATAATATTATGGATAGGTTTTCCAAAAATGAAATTAGTATTCTTGTATCCACCACTGTAGTTGAAGTGGGCCTAGACATACCCAATGCAACGGTGATGGTTGTTGAACACGCAGATCGATTCGGATTGACCCAACTTCATCAATTGCGAGGACGTGTGGGCCGTGGTGCAGAAAAGAGTTATTGTGTCTTAGTAAAACGGAATGTGACAGACACATCTCGAACCCGACTATCCATTATGGAAGAAACCCATGATGGTTTTGTGATTGCAGATGAAGATTTGAAACTTAGAGGGCCGGGACAATATTTTGGGATCAAACAATCAGGATTTTTCAAATTTAAAATTGCTAATATGGTCACAGATGGCCCCATCATCCATATGGCAAGAAAGTTAGCATTTGAAATAGTAGAGAGAGATCCAAATCTAAAGAATGAATCAAACAAAATGATTCGTGAAATGTTTATACTGGACTATTCTGATCGCTTAGAGGATATCAGTTTATCGTAAAATAATGTTTTGTAGTTTTTCTTTTTCATGTAATAGAGCTGTTGGATGAATTTTATACGTTTAAATACATTTCATTTTTCATCGTTTGGTCTCGCAGTTGGTGGAATTAAATTCCGCGGCTTTATATTGAATTAAATTAAAATTTTAGGGGAGACTATGTCTCAAGAAAACCCGAGTAAAGACGAACAATCTTTTATGTATCTTGTGGGTACGTTCCAGTCCAGCGCGTGGATTGCAATGGGAAAAATGAAAAATCCCATGACGGATAAGGTTGAGCAAAACTTGGATCAAGCATCTTTTTATATCGATCTTTTGAATATGATACAGGCAAAGACAAAAGGGAACTTATCTGAATATGAGGAACAAATGTTGATCAATACAGTTAGTGAACTCAAAATGAATTTCATTGAAGAAAAGAAAAAAATAGAAGAACCAATCGAAGAGAAAAAAGATGATTCTGAAGAAAACAAATCCGAAGAAGAGTAACTTGTGATCCATACTAATTATAATCGCCTAAACCAAATTCTGGCAGGGGTCATATTTCTAATATCTTTTATTGTTTATTTTGATACCATGGCACCTACAGTCTCGTATTGGGATTGCGGAGAGTTCATTGCTGTATCTCATACGCTCGGTGTGCCTCACCCACCAGGAAGCCCGTTTTTCCTATTACTTGGGCGGGTTGCTTCTATGGTTCCAATCAGTGATGATATTGCTTTTCGTGTCAATATTTTATCTCCATTATCCAGTGCCTTAGCAGTGATGTTTCTGTATTTAATCATTGTACAGATTGTGCTTCATTGGCGCGGAAAATTGGAATCAGTTCATGATGCATTAGTGGCATTTGGCGGGGCAATCGTGGGTTCATTGGTTTTTGCATTTACAGATAGTCATTGGTTTAATGCGGTAGAAGCGGAAGTCTATGCTTTTAGTACATTTTTCACCGCTATTGTAGTTTGGCTTATTTTGCATTGGAGTGAAAAAGCGGATGAGAGAGGGCACGAGAGGTACATTTTAATTATCGCTTACATGCTTGGTCTTGCTACAGGTCTGCACTTGTTAAATCTATTAACGCTTCCATTTGTTGCTCTTATTATTTATTTCAGAAAATACAAATTTGAATGGCAATCATTTGGAATAACAGTTGGTACCACTGGTATCATCTTTTTCATTATTCATAATGTGATCATTAAAGGTCTTCCTAAGATTGCTGCATCCATTGGCATTGGCGCAACCGCGGGAGTCATTTTAGCTGTTTTTGGCGGAATGATATGGGCTATTGCAAACCAAAAGAAACTAGCTTCAATTGCTCTTACTTCCATGGTTTTGGTATTGATCGGATATTCCACTTATGCACTCATCTTCATTCGCTCGAACCAAAATCCTAATATCGATGAGAATGATCCGGAAACGGTTGAGGCATTCATTTCTTATCTCGAACGTGAACAATATGGGGATGTGGGGATGTTTCCTCGACGATTTAAAGGGATTCCACCCATTCATGAAGCTGTAGGTTATCCTGATCCCGAGACTAGAAAATTTTCCAATGCGCAGGAAAGCAAGTATAAAAAATACCAGAAAGGAAAACAGTGGGATTTCTTCTGGGATTATCAGATCCGTAAAATGTATAACCGGTATTTTCTCTGGCAATTTGCGGGGCGCGGTCCTTCTACGGATCCTTATGTAACAGCCATGGGCGCAAATACTAGGGAAGATGGAGTCGATTGGACCCAATTTGGTCTTCCATTGGCATTTATCCTGGGAATACTAGGAATGTTCTACCACGCCTACCGCGATGAACGAATGGCTTTTACTGTCATGTCTCTATTTATAATGACCGGTTATGCGATTATTTTATATTTAAATCAGGATAATCCGCAGCCTCGGGAACGGGATTATTCCTACGTAGGTAGTTTCTTTGCCTTTGCGATCTGGGTTGGGGTTGGTACATCAGCTATCAGCGAAAAGATTGTTGAATATATTCAAGATAAAGAATTGAGTAAGCGATTGGTTGTGTTTGCCTTGGCATTGCAAATTGTCTTCGTTCCAACAGTTATGGCAAATGCCAATTACCATT
>Ga0233427_10003121_pt1 | contig 14814 bp, 15 predicted proteins | sample SI_118_April2016_5_FD_179885 | JGI IMG/M metagenome (GOLD analysis project Ga0233427, IMG submission 179885) | Seawater microbial communities from Saanich Inlet, British Columbia, Canada - SI_118_April2016_100_MG | ecosystem: Environmental > Aquatic > Marine > Inlet | place: Canada: British...
TTCATCTAAACTCTCTAAAATTCTCAGACCATTAGAGGAAATGCTTGTGGACATACCTTCAATTGAAGCTAAAGATTCAGCAGTGGATGCAATATGTCATGGTGCGGATTTAGGAATTCCCGGTGTTGCTTCAGTCTCCAAAAGAATGAAAAGAGGTCAATTAATATCGATAAATAGTTCAAGAGGGGAGACGATAGCTTTAGCAAGAGCTACTTTAAATTCCGAGGAAATAGTTGAAAGAGCTAATTCAAAAGGTAAGGTTGCTAAACTTGAAAGAGTGATAATGAAGAGAGGAACCTACCCAAGAGAGTGGAAATCCAAATGAAGTATGTTCGTGAATTAGTAGGTGGATTAAGTTTTGTATTGATTCTTGGCACGCTTTATTTTGGTTTGATTCACGTAGGGCCTGCTAAATTTTTTACAGCTCCAAATGCTCAAAAATTATTTTATCTTCATCTCCCCTCTGGGATTGTTACATATTTGGCTTTTATGATGGTAGTGGGTGGAAGTTCTTTTTATCTTTACAATAAATCAATTTATGCTGATACTTTAGCTAAATGTTCAGCTGAGTTAGGTTTGGTTTTTGGTTTCATGTCTTTAGCGTCTGGAACTTTCTGGATGAAAGCTGAATGGGGTGGAGATATAGTATCACGTTTTTTGACAGATATGAGGTTAGCAACCACACTTGCGATGTGGCTTTTGTATGTTGCATATGTTGTATACCGTAGACAACCAGAGACTATTAATGTTAAAAAAAACGCAGCTATACTGGGTTTGTCTGGTATGTTGATGATACCATTATCCTATTTTTCTTCACGCTTTTTAAGATCACACCACCCTGTAATTGTGGGCACTGAAGATCAAGGCAGTTTAGATCCGTCTTTACGTTTAGGCATTTACATGGGTCTTTTGGGTTTCTTTCTTTTATATTATTTTTTATTCAAGATAAGGGTTAAAATTGAAGAATTGGATAGAAATCTTTTAGAAAAAAGGATGGAGGATGTATGAAATATCTGTTAACGCTTTCTTTTATTTTACTATTCGTTCCAGTTTCCTCAGCCTCCTATTGTCATCAGGAAGAGTGTTTTAATGATAAAGCAGAATTTGTTATAGTTGATCAACAAATGGTTAGTATTTACTATAATTCGTTATTTGAGATTGGAGAGAATTGGTTCATTATTATTTGGTTAGAAGGAACTGTTGACAATGACATTAGTTTGTTATTTGACTTTGGTTCCGAAAATTCTAAATCTTTGGTGATTGGCAAGGGCAGTAGTAACTATACTGATTCACTTAGTTTTTCAGGATCAACATTTAACTCTGAAATGTTCAACGCTGAGCTTAATGTAAGTTTTAGTGGACAGAATAATACGGGCATTATGAAATCAGATAGTATTGTATTAGAAATTGACATAAATAAGAAACCCGCCGAAGATATGTTCTATCTTTGGGGTGGTATGTCTGTGTTTTGGTTTGCTATAGGTGCTTATGTTTTATATTTATCAGCCAAGCTAAGTGATTTATCCAAGAAAGTGAAGAATTAATAATGAGTAATCAAGAAAGGCGGACAGTTTCACCATGGTCGAGTTGGTCCAAAGGTCTTTTAGCTTTTTCAATATTGGTAATTACAGGTATCGTTATTTTCTTTACAGTAGATGAACAATCGTTGTATATTTCCGTTGAAGATGCAGTTTCAGGAGATTATGGTGATGGAGATAATTTACAAATTCATGGAATGGTTACTTCACTAAAAGTGGGAGACTGCATTTTGGTTGATGGGAATTTTACAATTAAGATTGATATATCCTCATTAATTCTTCCAGATACTTTTGCTGAAGATAAAAGCGCAACTTTCACAGGAATTTTACAAGTCGTTGATGGTGAGTTTGTCTTAAAGGCCCAAAATGTACAAATGGGCTGTCCTTCTAAGTATGAACCTGCAGAAGAGTAATTTTATGAAAGATAAATTAGTTTCCACGGTCAAAAACATATATGAACTTCCTAAAGAAGGCAATATGAAAGTTCCAGGGCGTATATATTCTTCTGAGGCTTTACTATCACATCCTGGGATGAGTTCGGCTATTGAGCAAGTTGCAAATGTAGCTGAGCTGCCAGGAATAGTTGATGCTAGCATGGCAATGCCAGACATACATTGGGGATATGGATTTCCAATAGGCGGTGTTGCTGCATTTCGTTCGGATTCCACGAAAGGAGATGTGGGGGTGGTTTCTCCAGGCGGTGTTGGATTTGACATAAATTGTGGAGTTCGCCTATTAAGGACAAATTTATTAGAAGAAGATATTCGGGGAAAACAGAAAGAAATTATTGATGAATTATACAAGCAAGTACCTGCAGGTCTAGGTTCCAAGGGAAAAATTGCTTTGTCAGATAGGGAATTGGAATCCGTACTTTCAGTGGGAGCTACATGGGCTGAAGAAAATGGATACTTGTGGAAAAAAGATTTAGAAGTTTTAGAAGAGAATGGTTGTATCGATGAGGCTTTGCCTGAGCATGTTTCAGATTATGCAAGAAAAAGAGGACGTAAGCAAGTAGGTTCTCTTGGAAGTGGCAATCATTTTTTAGAAGTCCAAAAAGTTGAGGAAATATTTGATGAAGAAGCTGCTAAGGCCTTTGGACTTTTTGAAGGTCAGGCAGTAGTTATGACTCATACAGGTTCTCGTGGCTGTGGTCATCAGGTCTGCCAGGACCATTTGGACTGTGTTCTAAGTGCTAGTAAAAGGGAAGGCATTGATTTACCAGATAAACAATTAGCTTCAGCACCTTTGTACACTAGAGAGGCTCAAGAATACTTAGGAGCAATGTCAGCAGCAGCCAATTTTGCATGGACTAATAGATCATTGATTTCTCATGCAACAAGAAAAGCTTTTTCTAATATTTTTGGAGGAGATGGGGAGAGTTTAGGAATGGATACTGTTTATGATGTTTCTCATAATATAGCTAAAATGGAAGTTCATTTAGGTGAGGAGCTATGTGTTCATAGGAAGGGTGCAACGCGTGCTTTTGGGCCTGATTCATTAGAAATTCCGCAAAAGTATAGGGGTTTTGGTCAACCCGTAATTGTTCCGGGGGATATGGGAACTGCAAGTTATGTTCTTGCTGGAACTTCAGGTGCTATGGCTAATACTTTTGGTTCTACATGTCATGGTGCTGGTAGAGCATTAGGCCGAAAGGCAGCACTGAAAAAGTATGGATCTACTGATTTAATTAAGGATCTTTGGGAGAAAGAAGGTGTTTACGTTAAAGCCAGATCGCCCAGAGTAGCTTCAGAAGAAGCTCCTGGTGCTTACAAAGATATTTCAGAAGTTGTAGATGTTTGTCATTCTACTGGAATTGCTAATAAGGTTGCTCGTTTGAAACCTTTAGGAGTTGTGAAGGGTTAATGGGCATACAATTAGGCCCTTTACTTGAAACTAGAAAAATTAAAGTAGATGAATTAAGTGGGCAAAAAGTAGCAATTGATGGCTACAATGTTCTGTATCAATTTTTAACCAGTATTAGACAAGCTGATGGCACACTATTGACAGATTCACAAGGTAGGGTAACTAGTCATCTGAGTGGTCTTTTTTTTAAATTTTCTAATTTAGTTGAGAGTGGACTAAAATTATGTGTTGTTTTCGATGGAAAGCCTCCGAAACTCAAGAGAAATTTACTCGAAGTAAGGCGACAACGTAAAATTAAGGCTGAAATAGAGTGGGAGGCTGCTATTGAGGCTGGTGATATTGAAACAGCCAGAACCAAAGCTCAACAAACTACACGGTTAGATTCTAGCATGATTCTGGAATCTAAAAAATTATTAGATTTTTTGGGTATTCCTTGGGTTGATGCTCCAAGTGAAGGAGAAGCTCAGGTTGCACACTTACTGAGCAATAAAGTTGTAGACTATGGTGCTTCACAAGATTTCGATACGGTATTATTTGGCGCTTCAAAATTGGTCCGTAATTTGACCCTTTCAGGTAGACGAAAGCTACCAAAACAGCAAAAGTGGGTAGAGGTTTCACCAGAGATAATAGACGTAGAATTATCTTTTGAAAATCTTAAACTCAGTAGAGAACAATTGGTTGATGTGGCTATTCTAATGGGAACTGACTTTAATCCTGGAATTGATGGTATTGGACCTAAACGCGGTCTTAAATTTTTGCAGAAACTTGGTAGTGCTGAGGCAGTACTCAATGAGATTGGAAAAGAAATTACTAATTTAGATGAGATTAGAGGATTATTCTTAGATCACCCAGTTATTGATTTTGAACCAGAATGGGCACTTCCTCAACGTGAGGCTATCTTGGATTATTTATGTCACGATTTTTCATTTAACAAGCCGCGTGTTGAAAAGGCCTTAGATAAGTATCTTGAAGCTAAACCTCGTGCCCGTCAATTTACTTTAGGTGATTTTTAGTATATTTTAAATATAGAAACACTCAGGTATAATCAATGGGTAGCATTTCATTAGAAGAGTTTGACAAATTCAGAAGTGCTGGAGTTCCAGGATTAGACTGTCGACCAACTAATGATTTTGCTAAGAATCATATAGAAAATACAATCAATGCAAGTATTAATGGTTCTTTTGAGTATATGGCCTCTTGTTTTTTTAATAAAGAGGATAAATTAGTTTTAATCTGTAATCAATTTAATTCAGCTGAGGCTTTTCTAAGATTAGAGTCTGAAGGGTACCTTAATCTACACATATTCCACTACAATATATGGAATAAAGAAAAATCAAGTTTAGAAAGAGTTATGGCTAAGGATGCTAAATCACATCTCAGTGTAATGAAAGATGTTAGTAATGTTGAGGATTGGGAATTACTACACGTTAAAGGAGTGAGGAGTACTCCACTCAAAGAGATTATTAAAACAAAAGAATTAATTGTAGATGGAGATGTACTTTATTGTGGTAATGGCCACAAATCGATGGCTGCAGTTTCATATTTACGCAGTAAAAATATAATTACTACTGATGTTATAGGTGGGCTAAGTGCGATGTTAGTAGAATCACCTGACTTGGAGATATAATGGCAGAAGAAAAAGCATTTTCATTTTTGCCAATACCAGACCGTTCGAGTAAGCCCAGAGTTAAAGGGATAACAATGTGCCTTGACCAGGGTTTGGGTTTGAAGAATATTGAGGATTTACTAACAATTTGTGCTGAATATGTAGATTTATGGAAACTTGGTTGGGCTACGACTCAATTGCAATCACGAGATATTGTCAGGAAAAAAGTAGAATTATTGAGGTCTCATGATATTTCGGTTTGCAATGGTGGTACATTACTTGAGCTTTCCGAGCATCAGGATAAAGCTGAAGAGCTTTTCACTGAATTAGTTGACATTGGATGTGATTTTACTGAAATCTCAAGTGGGAGCTTAGATATTGATTCGGATAGAGTTGTTGATTTAATTAATTGCGCAAAAGACAAAGGCCTTAGAGTTGTTTGTGAAGTTGGCAAAAAAATGCCGGAAGCCGATTTTGGAGCTGAAGAATATAATCGTCTAATGAAGAAATATCTTTCTGCAGGTGCTGAAAAAGTCATTCTTGAAGCAAGAGAATCGGGTGTTAGTGTTGGGATTATGGATGATCAAGGTAATCCAAAAATATTAAAAATGAATGAAGTTCTTGATGGTATTAATCCTGAAAAAGTTATTTTTGAATCACCTTTAAAACCACAGCAAGTTTTTTTCTTGAAACAGTTTGGCCCAGAAACCAACTTAGGTAATATTCACCCTAGTGATGTAATTTCTGTAGAAACTTTACGCAGAGGTTTAAGGGGCGATACTATTGATGATTTTTATTTTGTCATAGTGGATCGTCATTTGAAGAAGCAGGGAAGAGAATAATATCCAATGAGAGTAAGTATTGAACATGGCATAGATGGAGCTGAACTAGCAGTTTCAAGAGGAGATGCAATAATAATTGTAGATACTATTAGAGCTTCTACAACCTATGTGAATGCTTTTGGGAGTGGTGCTGAGAGAATAGTCCCTTGTTCCAGCCAAGAACATCTTGATTTGAAAAGTTTAGATTACAAAGATGCTCTGAAATCAGGTGAGAGGTTTTGTAAAAAAATTGAAGGTTATGACTTAGGATCATCTCCCGAAGAAATGTCCAATACAGATTTAAAAGGTAGAACTATTCTTTCAAGCACTACTAATGGTTCTAAGATGGTTGTAGCTTCTTCAGGTTCTTCTTTAGTAGTAATGGGTAGTTTTTGCAATGTTACTTCAGTAGTAAACTTTTTTTCAGATAAAAATTATAATATATCCATAATATGCTCAGGCAGATTGGGTAAACCTGTTATTGAAGACGACATTTGTGCAGAATACATTAAACATAAATTTGAAACTTCGAATGAGGTTTTTAGATTGTCCGATGAGGAAATTTCGTTTGAGTGTTCAAAATCACCTAGTTATGAGATGTTGAAAAGTGCAGGTTTAGAGAATGATTTTAATTTTTGTATGAATATAGATTCCCATACACTAGTTCCAGTTTTAGACTCTGACGGTTTTATTTTGCCTTAATTCGAAAAATATCTTTACTGCCACAAGTAATACATTCAGAATTCTTATTGGCACTTACAAAATTGCAAGCAGAACATTTGTATTTCCATTTTCTCAATTCCTTGATTGTCTTTCCATTGCAAGAAATATATTCAATATTCATGTACAAAGCTACATTTTGTATTGCAAAATCATCAGAAACAATGGTTGACTTAGTTTCATAGGCAATTGCCAGTATTTTTTGATCAGTGTCTGATAGAACATCTAAATCTCCGGTTTTTACTGCATTTGATTTAACTATTTCTAGATTCTTTCTACTTGGTTCTCTGATTTCCAATCCAATTTCCTTGAGATTTAGAAAATATTGCAAGCTTTGTTTATTTTGTATTTCAGATTCTATTTGTGAGATGGTGATTAGCTTTCCATTAGGATGTTTTTGGCTTAAAAAAGCACATGTATCTAAAACGTACACAATATTCCTAATGCAGTATGGTTAAGAAAGATTTATTCTAGAATAGATGAAACATTGGCTTGCAAGTAATTGCTCTCCAAATCATGGATTTAGTCATACGATTAAATCCAGTATTAATTAACCAATCAGGGGATCTAAACATCAAACCTCCCCACCAAATTCCTCTCTTAGAATATTTCATTTCATTTCCCATCTGTTTCTTCCAGTTTTTTTGATAATCATCAATTGTAGTTCCATGATTGATGTAATTGCCTATTGTTTGCCCAGCTATTCTCCCACCAGTCATTGCAGTAGTAATTCCAGCACCATTTGAGGGTAAAACCATACCTGCAGAGTCTCCTACTAGCATGTAATTACCTTTTACGAAGTTTGAGATTGTACCTGACATTGGTAAGACTCCTCCACCTTTGTACGTAATCTTACCTTTAAATTTACTAAAAAAAGCTTCAGCTCTTTGGTTTAAACTTGTATTTTTTGAGAATCTAGTTTGTATTCCAATCCCTATATTTGCACCTCCTTCTTTGGGAATCATCCATGCATATCCTCCGGGAGCTATAGAACCAAAGAAAAGATCTACACGATCCACAAAATTACCATCCATTAATACGAAATTAACAGCTATGTTAAGAGAAGTTTCATTCCAGAATTTCTTTCGAAGTATGTCATGAGGCCCACCGCATCCAACAATTATTTCAGATGAAATACGTTCACCATTTTTCAATATGACTTCATTACCAATTACATCATTCACTCTTGATTTAGTTAGGTATTTAGCACCTTCTTTTTTTGCTAAATTTACAAGTTTCTGATCATGAATTGGTCGATTTAGTATTTGGCCTTCAAAAGGATATTCTAGTCTATTACCTGACGGACTAACTATTCCCATTGTTTTAGTTAATCTGGAAATTGCTTCTTTTGGAGTCTGAAAAAGATCATCAATTTCGGGAACATTTGGACACAGTAATTTCAATTCTTTATTAGTTGGAACTAATTCTCCACATTGTAATGGCTTTCCTATTTTTTCTCTTCTATCGATGACTAGAACTTTAGCGCCAGCTCTTGCAGCGTATCTTGCTACAGTACTTCCTGCAGGTCCACCGCCTATGACAATGGCGTCCCAATCATGATTCACTTATGGTAAAAGCCTTGCTAAAATATGGTTTTGTTGAAATCATAAGTATCATAAACACCTGCGGCTGAACATGAAATGTGCAGGCAATCATTCTAACCGCAGGTGAAGGAGCTCGACTATCTGGTTGGACCACTAACAGACCTAAAGGAATGATTAGTCTTGGTAATAGACCTATTCTAGATTATCTAGTGAGAGGAATCACAGAATCTGGTATTAAGGAAATTAATATGGTTGTAGGTTATGGAAAGAATAGTGTGATGTCTTATTTTGGTGATGGTACTCATTTTAATTGTAAAATAAATTATCTTTTTCAAGATGAAAGAACAGGTACTATCGAAGCTTTAAAGATAGGCTTAGATGGAATTCGTGATGAATTCATTTTAGTCCCAGGAGATAACTTTGTTTCTTCTAATGCATTTAAGAATTTAAGAAAATTTGGTACAAATATTTTGCTATCTGGGCAGGCTGAACGCTGGTCCAAATGGGGGGAAATTGAAGCGATTGGTGGCAAGGCCAAGATTACATTTGAAAATCCAGATGCCTATGGGCGTATACACTTTACAGGAATTATGAAAATTAATAAATCTTTAGCATTAAGATTGATAGAATTATCAGGATCACACTTAGGGGAAGCTTTACAGGCTTTAGGTTCCGAGTATCCTTTTGAGGTTGTTAAAGCAGATTATTGGCATAATATAGTATATCCTTGGGATTTGATATCGGGAAATAGCATGGCCTTAAGGGATAACTTGATATGCAAAAATGGGAAAATAGAGGCAAATGTTTCTATTAAAGGTGATGTTTCAATTGGTAAAGGCACAATTATTCGATCAGGTACTTATCTTAAAGGGCCGTTGTCAATTGGTGATAATTGTGATATAGGTCCTAATTCCGTAATAGGGTCTTCAACTTCAATTGGTGATAATACAACAATTGATGCATTTACAGAAATAGTAGACTGTATAATTATGAAGAATTGTGATATTGGGAGTTATTGTAGTCTCAAGGGGAGTGTTATTGGTGAAGATAATATATTAGGGTCTCATTGTATAGCAGTTCCTAGCAATCAAAATATTATGTATCTTGGTCAAGAATTTTCTATTAGCAATAGAGGTGCTATGGTTGGAGATGGATGCCGAATAGGCAGTAGAGCAGTTCTCGAAGGTGGCTCTATTTTATTAAGTAATGCAACAATAGGGGACGGAGAATTTTATAATGCAGTCTTTCAGGGAGATAGTATCTGATGTGTGGTATTGTAGGATATACTGGTAATAAGCAAGCTCAAGGGATTGTTTTAGAATCTCTGAAAAAGTTGGAATACAGAGGTTATGATTCATCAGGTATAGCAACTAGGGAAGACAAGTTAGTCATCTGCAAAAAAGAAGGACCTATTGTAAATATGGAAGCTGAGTTACCCAAATCAGATTCAACATTAGCTATAGCACACACCAGATGGGCTACTCATGGAGTGCCCTCGGATGCTAATGCACATCCTCATTCAGATTCAGAAAATACAATTGCTGTAGTCCATAATGGAACAATTGATAATTATTTAACAATTAAAGAAAATTTGGAAAAGGAAGGTTACAAATTCAAAAGTAGCTCAGATTCAGAAGTTTTACCGGTATTGATATCTAAATATTACAAAGGAGATTTGGTACAAGCTCTTCATAAATCGTTGGGGGAAATAGAAGGGATTTTTACAATTGCAGTTATTCATCAAGATCATCCAGATGAAATTGTGGCAGTTAGAAATGAAACACCGTTAGTAATTGGAGTAGGTAATTCGGAAAATTACTTGGCTAGTGATATCTATGCAATCTTGAAATACACTCAACAGATAATATATCCTTTAGACAACCAAATTATAAAATTGACTTCAAAGTCCATTGAAGTTTTTGACGATAAATTGAATGTGATTGATTATGAGACAGAAGAAGTAGAAAAATATACTGAAGTCTCTGAGAAAGGAGGTTTTGAACATTTTATGTTAAAAGAGATTTTTGAACAACCAAAAGCTTTACAAGATTCTTTAACCGAATTGTTAACTGATTCACCTCTTGAAAAGTTAGGTCTTAATTGGAAAATTGGTAGTATATCTATAGTAGCTTGCGGGACTTCCTACCATGCCGGTTTAGTCGGAAAATACGTTATCGAACAGCTAACAGCAATACCTGTTTCAGTAAGTTATTCTTCAGAATTTAGATACGCAGCTCCAGTTCAAGGCGTTGGAGGTTTGTTATCTTCGAGACCATTGGTGGTTTTGATTAGTCAAAGTGGAGAGACTGCAGACACCTTAGCAGCAGCTAGAGCGGCAAGGCAGCAAGGTTGCCATACCATTGTAATTTGTAATGTTCCAGGAAGTAGAATAACTAGAGAAGTTGATGGTGTAATTCTAACTAAGTCTGGCCAAGAAATAGGCGTTGCAGCTACAAAAACTTTTTTGACCCAGATGCAGGCCTTGTATGCCCTAGGAATACATTTAGGATTTAATTCAGGTTCAATTGATTATCCACAATTAAAATTATGGGAATCTGAAATTAGAAAAATACCTAGCAAAATAAGTCAGGTGTTGAATAATTCAGAATCGATAAGGGAATTAGCCTCTCAATTGGTAAATTCTAAATCGGTATTTTTTGTTGGTCGTAACATTAACTATCCTTTAGCGTTAGAGGGTGCTTTGAAGCTTAAGGAAATATCCTATATTCATGCAGAAGGTTATCCTGCAGGTGAGTTAAAGCATGGTCCATTAGCTTTACTTAGTGAAGAAACACCAGTAATAGCGATTGCGGTTCAGGATCACACATATTCAAAAATAATAACGAATATCGAAGAGATGTCGGCACGTAAAACTCCAGTAATTACAATTGCTCAAAAAGGCGATGAACTAGCTAAGAAAGTATCTGATTTCTGTTTTGAAATACCAGAAATAGATCCAGTCTTATCTCCATTTCCAATTGCTGTTTTCATGCAATTATTGTCATATTATGTAGCACATGAGCTAGGGACAGAAATAGATAGGCCACGTAATTTAGCGAAGTCAGTTTCGGTTGAATAGTTAATTTTCAAGTTCTTTTAAACTATTTAATGCAAAGGTAGTATGTAATGCAGTTCCAATATGGAGTGCTTGTTCGTCTGCTTTAAACATTGGATGATGAACACTGTATATCGCGTCTATTTCTTTATTTTGAACTCCTAGTACTACAAAGCATCCCTTCACTTGTTCAGTATAATATGCAAAATCCTCTCCACCCATTACTGCATCAAGTTCATTGACATTTTCTTCGCCTAACATATTATTACCTATATTTTTTGCAAAGTTCCACATGTCACCGTCGTTTACAGTAGGTGGATAATCATTACCAGGGTATTCTACAATTGCTTCGCATTCGTGGGCTTCGGCAATTTTTTCAGCTATATCTTTAACTCTCCTTTGTAAACTTTCTAGTCCATCCATTGTCAATGATCTTAGAGTTCCTAATATCTTTACCTCAGAAGGGATAACATTAGCAGCCATACCTCCATGTATTGCACTTATACTCACAACTCCGGAATCTAATGGATCAAGTTCACGAGATATAATCGATTGAAGATTCGTTATAATTTGAGCAGAGGTTAATACGGGATCCCTTGTCAAATGAGGTACTGCTGCATGTCCTCCAACACCTTTTATGGTTAGATCTAAAAAAGATGTAGCTGCTAAAAACGTACCTTTCTTTGAACCGATTTGACCAGTCGGCATTTGAGGCCATACATGTAATCCAAAAATGCGTTCCACTTTTGGGTTCTCTAATGCACCTTCATCTCTCATTAATTTCCCCCCAGCTCCTCCTTCTTCAGCAGGTTGGAAGAATAATTTTACAGTTCCGTTAATTTCAGATTCCTTACTCTTTAGAATTTTTGCAGCTCCTAACAACATTGCGGTATGGCAGTCATGTCCACAGGCATGCATTTTCCCATCAATCTCACTTCTAAATGGGACATCTGTCTCTTCATGTATAGGTAGTGCATCCATATCTGCACGTAGAGCTACACAAGGCCCTTTTCCATTTCCAATCGAAGCCAATACACCTGTCTTTGCGATTGGAGATTTGTAAGAAATACCCAAATTATCCAATTCTCTTCTAACAAGTGCGCTAGTTTTTACTTCTTCATACATTAGTTCTGGATGTCTGTGTAATTCACGACGGAGTTCAATAATCCAATCAGAAATTTCTTCAGCTTCTTTTTTGGCTTCTTCAGGATGCATAATTAGTAAGGGTTCATTCTCATTATAGTAGTATCGCCATTATCAAACCAGACTGGAAATTGTTTGTTATCTGTAAATTTTGTTTTAGCCTCTCCGGTTAATTCTTCAGCTGGATCCCACTGCAACAATGCAACACCTTTTTGCATTTCTTCAGAAAGAACAATATATGATACAGTTTTCACTCCAGCTTGAGGTGTCGATAGGGCCTCTCCAGCTTCTATAGCTTGTTCATTATCTCCAGTTATCACGTTTACACCATTCTCCCAGCTTGCATTAGTTTCAGTAAGTCCAAAGGTTAAACTACTTAGGCGATGATCACTAACTACTAGACTATCTTCTTCTAATAAATTAATCCACAATATTGCATCGATTTCTTCCTGGCTAGTTCCTTCCTGAAAACCACCCATAACAGCAGGAGGTGGGTATGCGCCCCAAGCACATCCAAGTAGTAAAATCGTAAATAAAGTTGTGATATATTTTCTTTTTTCTTGTTCAAAACCAATTAAAAAATATTGAAAGCTTATTCCAATCATAAGTGCCACAGGTGCCATCAAGTATGGAGCATGCCTGTAGGCAATTAGTAGATGGGATCCAGTTACTGCTCCAATTACTGCCAAACCAAGTATGGGTAGTAACCAGCCCCATAGTAGCCATCCATTCTTTTTAGAAATTACAAAACTGGGAACACAAGCTAATGACATAATAGCTAAATTAACGGCCAAATAAGGCGTAGCTTCTAGGTCAACAGGTATGTCAGTTCCAGGGACGCCTTTCCAGAGAACAAGGAGAATTACAGCAAATACACCAACAAATGCCCCTCCTGCTCGCTTAAGATAATCTTGGTGATCAATATTTTCAGTCCAAACTGGCAAGGAAAGTTTTTCTTTGATGATCCATAAAGCTAATAGTGAAACAATAGGGATAAGTGTTAGGACAATAGTGGTTGGAACATTATCGGGCAGAAAATCAAAAGCGCTGCTGTCTAGCATTTTTCTAAATGATTTTGCATAAATTAACCAGTACGCAGATATAGCGAGAGACATTAATCCAATTCCTATAATACCTTCTCTTGCAAACTTTTTGTTACCTGCAGCTATTTCAATTATTAACATTCCTAAAATGGCACCCATCACTAACAGTAGTGTAAAATGATGTGTTAAGAGGAGGGCGAAAAAAGATATTTTGAGTATGTGACTCCATCTACTTCTCTTGAAAGGATCAATGATTATGAGTCTTCCATTTTTCATTAATTTAATCCAGGAGTAGATTACTACAAAACTGATAGGTTCAGCTAATCCACCAGGCATAGGATGGGAATTTGCATACACAACCCCAAATGTTACTCCATAAAATGCAGAACCAAATAAGGCAGGTACAAATCCGGTTATTTCTTTTCCTATAATAAATAACATTAGGATTGCAAGTGATGAAACTAGAGGAATAAGCCACATTAGTACATAATGATATTCTATGGTTGTCAGTAAAGATATGGAACCTACTAGAATTTGCATCCCTTGAAAGTCAGGATATGCTCTTCCCCATCCGATATAATTTTCACTCAACATGATTCCATTCTCTACTAAGTGTCTAGTAAGATACAAATATTCTCCAGAATCACTTCCCCAAATTTTCCAATTATAGTTATGAAATATACGGAGTAATGTCGCTAAAGATATAACTGAATAAAGAATATATTTTTGGTATTCTTTAATTCTCATTTGCATCTCCTAAAAAAATCATAGTTATTTCCATGATTATACCAAATAATATTAGAAAAATTAGGTTAATTATCATTGAGGGGTCAGGTGTTCCTAGAATAATAAGGGCTAATATTAAAATATATAAATATTTTTTAAGTTGAATTTTGCTTTCGCTATGTTGTGTCAAAAACAGAATTATCAAGGGTAAACTTAGTAAAATACCTGAAAAGAAAGAGATTGAAACTAATAATTTAATAGTACTATAAATTGATAATTTGGCAACAGTTATATTGTCATTACTTAGTAGTATTTCAAAAATAAATGGGGTAAGGTAGTAAAGACCTAAAATACTTCCGATAATAAAAAGTAAAAATCCTGCAGAATAAGCGAGTTGAAATGCTTCTTTCTCTTTATCAGTCAATGCTGGGCTCGAGAAATTGTAAATTCCTCTTATCCATAAAGGATATGAAATAATAATACTAGTAATTAGGCTCAAATACAATTTCAATCGAAGAAATTCGGTAGGTGTGTAAGTAGTTAGGTTCGTAATTTCAATATTAGTTATATTTAGTAAATAATCAATTATTAAGCTTGAATACGGTAGTGATAATAGGATAAGAATTATGGTTGATATGAATGGTAGCATAAGATGTAATCTTAGTTCTTCGAGGTGGCTCGATAGTGGGCTGCTAATATCTCGTGTTTCTGACAATAACGGGGTAAGGTCGGGGGCTTAAAAGGCGCCTTGTATG
>Ga0233427_10003127_pt1 | contig 14790 bp, 11 predicted proteins | sample SI_118_April2016_5_FD_179885 | JGI IMG/M metagenome (GOLD analysis project Ga0233427, IMG submission 179885) | Seawater microbial communities from Saanich Inlet, British Columbia, Canada - SI_118_April2016_100_MG | ecosystem: Environmental > Aquatic > Marine > Inlet | place: Canada: British...
CGCCGAAGCCAAGAAGCGTGCGATCGAGCTGCTCGACCTGCTTGATCTGCCCCATCCCGAGATCCTTGCCCGCCGTTACCCGCATCAGACTTCAGGCGGTCAGCAACAGCGCATCATGATGGCCATGGCGATGGCATGCAGGCCCAAGTTGCTGGTGCTCGACGAGCCCACGACCGCGCTGGATGTGACGACCCAGATCGAAGTTCTCAAGGCCATCAAGGATGTCATTCGCGAACTTGGAACTTCGGCGATCTATGTCAGTCACGACCTTTCCGTTGTCGCCCAGCTTGCTGACCGGATCCTGGTTATGAATCAGGGCGATGTCGTCGAGGAAGGCCTGACCGACGACATCCTGAACAACTCCAAGCAGGAATACACCCGCACGCTACTGGGTGCGGTCAAACCCAAGCCGACACGCGAAACCGCACTTTCGCAATGGAATCCGGTGGCTGGCCAGACCCCGATCATGTCCGTGCGTGGCGTGGATTCGACCTATGAACGCCAGACCCTGTTCCATTCGATCGAGCGTGAAGATTACGTCCTGCACGACATCGACCTTGAGATTTTTCCGCGCGAGGTTCTGGCTGTCGTCGGTGAGTCCGGCAGCGGCAAGTCGACCCTGGCCAGGGTCATGGCGGGGCTGCAGCCCGCACTGAAGGGTGAAGTCACCCTGGACGGCGAAGTCCTGCCGGGCCATTCGCGCCGGCGCACCAAGGACCAGCTTCGCCGCATCCAGATCATCTTTCAGAGCCCGGATCAGTCGCTCAACCCCGAGAAACGCGTGGATGACGCGATCGGCCGCCCGCTCGAGCTATATTTCGGCATGCGCGGTACGGAAAAACACGACCGGGTCGCAGAACTTCTCGAAATGGTCGGCCTTGATCCCGATTATGCCGGGCGTTTCCCTTCAGAGCTTTCAGGGGGGGAGCGCCAGCGTGTTTCGATTGCGCGTGCCTTTGCCGCCAAACCTGACATCATCCTGTGCGATGAGGTGCTTTCAGCGCTCGACACCGTTGTTGCTGCCCGCGTCCTCGATCTCATGCGCGAACTTCGTGAGCAGCATCAGGTCGCCTATGTCTTCATCAGTCATGATCTCTCGACCGTCGCCTCGATCGCCGATCGTGTTGCGGTGATGTATGCCGGGCGTATCATCGATGCCGGGCTTACCCGCGAGGTCTTTGCGCCGCCTCATCACCCCTACACCCAACTTCTGATCAATTCGGTTCCGGCCTTACGTCAGGGTTGGCTTGAAGAAGTCACCGCCAGCCGCGAGGCCGAGGCCGGGATGCGCAGCAATGTCATGCTGCACGACATTCCTTGTCCGTTCCGCATGCGCTGCCCGGTGATGATCGAAGGCAAATGCGATGTGGAATCCGCACCGCGCCAGGAGATGGGCGATCATCACACGGTCTATTGCCAGCATTCGGAGTCCGAGTTGCTCGAGGCCCAGGACCACCCCTGATCAGCCCAAGGGAGTAACGGCATGGCTTTTGGTTATTACGTCGTCGAACTTGACGTCAAACATCCCGAGATGATGCCGCGCTATCGCGAACTGGTCGGACCGGCCCTGGCGAAGTTCGAGGGTGAAGTGCTGGCCGCCAGCGAGAACATCACACATCTCGAAGGCGAGCCCGCACCGTTGTCGCGCGCAGTCATTATTCGGTTCCCCTCGACCGAGCAGGCGCTCGCCTGGTTCCGCAGCGACGAATACGCTGAAGCGCTCTCGATCCGCGAAAAGGCCTGCGTCAGCCGGTCCTATGTGGTCGAAGGGCTGGGGTAGCACTACCCCCGGGTAGAAGTTCCCAAAGCGAAAGGGAACAACGTCACGATAGGGCCACATTGTTGTTCCATGATCGGGATCGAATCTGGATTCCATCGTAACGGAGCGAAGCATACGTCTTTTTGCCCTCCTGATGATCCTGCTTGTTTCCCCTGCATTCGCCTTTGCCGAATGCAGCCAGGACTACGAGATCGACACTGCCGACCTGGCAGGCATTCCCCATCAGGAGACCAACCGGTTCGCGGAACCCGGTTACGGTGTCCAGTACCGGTTTTACGATCCCGACGGCAGCCGGAACGTTTCCTACTATCGCTATGACAACGGTCTGCGCGCGATCGACAATGAAATCGCAGCTGCAGAAATCCAGGGCGTCCACGCCACCGTTCTGCAGGTCGCACCGATGAATGGCGTTGATATCGTGAGCGTCGAGCAGCTGGATTCCTTCATGGCTGGCGACATCGAGATGCTTGGGGTGATCTATGTCGGGACCAGGGGAACCGGTTCCGTCACCGAGTTTGTCGGCCTGGGACATGATGGCCAATGTATTCACAAAGTGCGCTACCCCCATGAAACCGTCACGGACGACACACAGGCCGATGCCGCGCGTGCCCAGTACGAAGCCGTCATGGAGGACCTGACGCCGCATATCACGACGCCGTTGCCCTGATCGTTGCGTCAGAGTCTGATTTTTCCGAAATCCACGCGGCCTTCGAGGGTCTGGGCGACCCGGAATACGGATTTATCGTCATAGGGATTGCCGACGATCTGGATGCCGGTGGGTACACCATCGCCTGACAGGCCGGAGGGGACCGAGAGCGCCGGGCAGCGGCTGAAGCCGTTGAACAGGAAGGTCATGATGACCTTGTTGACGTCGTGTTCGACGCCGTCGACGGTGATGGGATCAACCCAGTCGTGTACGTCTGCCGCGATTTCGGTCGACCCCACTGTGGGACAGAGGAATGCGTCGTAGCGGGCGAGCTGCGGGCCGAACTCTGCCCAGGTCTGGCCGATTGCCTGCATGCAGGCATGGAATTCACGCGGTGTGATGGTCCTGTTCTCTTGATCGAAAGTACGGGTGTATTCGCAGACGAGGTCGGGGTGGTTGTCGACGGCATCGCTGAACTCGTCGCCGTAGATGTGGCCGCCCCACATGCCGACATTGGCCTTGGCCAGCTTGGCCCACGGGGTTTCGATCTCCTCGACCAGTGCGCCGGCATCGCGAAGCATCGCCAGCACGGCCCTGGTGTTCTCCTGCACGCCACGCGAGACCTCATAGACCCCCAGATCCATCGACCAGGCGATCTTCATGCCGCTGACATCGGGGAAGGTGGCGGGCAGGGTCAAACGTTGGGCAAGGGTGCTGTGATCGCGTTTGTGCAGGCCCGACATCACGTTCTGCATGAGAGCCGCCTCGCTGGAGGTGCGCGTCATCGGTCCGATGTGGAAAAACGGGTCCATGTTGACTTCGGGGCTACCGGGGTTGCGTCCATAGGGCGCTTTGTAGCCGGCGATTCCGCACATGGCGGCAGGCATGCGGATGCTCCCGGCGCTGTCGGATCCGGTTGCAAGGGTTGTCGTTCCTGATGCCGAGGCTGCGGCCGCACCACCCGAGGATGCTCCGCTGGTAATCTCCGTGTTCCAGGGGTTGCGGGTGACACCGTGGAGGTTCGACGTGCAGGTCCAGGGCCAGACGAATTCGGGGCAGGTGGTCAAGGCATGCACGATCGCGCCGGACCGCATCAGGCGCTCCACGGACGGGTTGGTGTGATCGGCGATGTTGTTCTTGAAGATCAGTGATCCGAAGGTCCGTGGCCGTCCCTTGACGGCGGTGTCTTCCTTCACCGCCAGCGTCAGGCCTTCGAGCTTGCGCAGACGCCCGTCGGTTTTCATGTAACGCGCCTCTGCCTTCCTGGCGGCATCAAGCGCCTCATCGAAGAACGTATAAGCCAGTGCGTTGACGACCGGCTCCACCGCTTCGGCACGTTTGATCTGTTCCAAAAGCAGGTCCACCGGCGAAAGCTCCCGCGCACGGAAGAGATCGAGCGCCCTGGTCGCGGACAGATAACAAAGGTCGAGATCGATCATGGTTGGGGCTCTGTTTTCAGTGGCGAACGGGCGGGTTGGGTCAGGTGAACTTTAGCCGGGTCCGGTTCGCAAAGGCCACCAGGGAAAGCATGACCGGGACTTCAACCAGCACACCAACGACCGTCGCCAGTGCCGCACCGGAGTTAAGGCCGAACAGGCTGATGGCGACCGCAACGGCAAGTTCGAAGAAGTTCGAGGTGCCGATCAGTGCGTAGGGTGCGGCAATCCGGTGGGGGACACGCAGCGCATAGGCAGCCGCATAGGCCAGGATGAAGATGCCATAGCTCTGGATCAGGATCGGCGTCGCGATCAGTGCGATGACCAGCGGCCGATCAAGGAAAACCTGGCCCTGAAGCCCGAACAGGATCACAACCGTCGCGATCAGTCCGGCGATGGAAAGGGGCTTGATGCGATCGCGAAACGCGTCGATCCGCACGGCGTCACCAAGACGCGCGCGCGTCAAAAGGCCGGCACCCAGAGGCAGAGCAACAAACAGCACAACAGAAATGACCAGTGTTTCCCATGGCACCGCGATATCGGTGACACCCAGCAGGAAGGCCACGATCGGTGCGAAGGCAAAGACCATGACGACGTCGTTTACGGAAACCTGGAGGAGCGTGTAACCCTCGTCGCCACGGGTCAGTTGCGACCAGACAAAGACCATCGCGGTGCAGGGTGCTGCGCCTATAAGGATAAGGCCTGCGATGTACTGTTGTGCATCTTCCGGCGCGATCAGCGGTGCAAACACGACCTCGAAAAAGAGCACCGCAAGGGCAGCCATGGTGAAGGGTTTGATCAGCCAGTTGACCACCAGGGTGATCGTCAGGCCCTTGGGCTGTTTGACAGCTCCCTTGAGCGCATGCAGATCGACGCCGATCATCATCGGGAAAACCATCGCCCAGATCAGGACCGCAACCACGAGATTGACCCGCGCGATTTCGGCTGCGGCAATCAGTTCCACGATGCCGGGTGCGATGCTGCCCAGGACAATTCCGAACGCCATTGCCAGGGCGATCCAGATACTGAGATAACGCTCGAAGATACTCATGCAGCGGCCCCTGAGGTTTGGTGCGGCTTCAGCTTTCCTGAGGCAAGCGTACTGATTCCCACCATGGCAGCAGCAGTGCCAAGGCAAAGGGCAAGCCCGCCCAGCTCATAGGTGAGCCCCGACAGCACGGTGCCGAGCAGGCGCCCGCCGGCATTGGCCATGTAGTAGAAGCCGACATCCATGGTGACGCGTTCATCCCGTGTGAAAGCAAGGATCAGGTAGGAATGGAGTGAAGAGTTGATAGCAAAGAGCCCGCCAAAAACGAAGAGCCCCACCACCAGCGTTACGGTCAGCCAGAGCGTTGCTGCCGGCGCGACGATCGCCGCTGCGGCGAGCCCGGCGGGCACGACAAACAGCATGGCGGCCCAGCGCCGGGCTTCACCGATCAACTCGCTCTCGGGGCGTTCGCCGGCCCGGAGGAGGCACGGGGCAATGGCCTGAACCGCGCCGTAGAACATGATCCAGAGCGCCATGAAGCCGCCGACCATGAAGAAAGCGGCTCGATCGCCTTCCGCGGAACCATCTGACAGGACGGCGTAGAAATAGATCGGAATGGCGACGACAAACCACACGTCCCGGGCGCCGAACAGGAAAACGCGGGCCAGCGAGAGCCAGTTGATGTTGGCAGAGCGCGAGAAGACTTCCGTGAACTTTGCATCACGGCGCCCTTTGGGCAGACCCGACGGCATGACGATCACGACGGCAACAAGGATCACCGCCAGCACCAGCGCCATGGCCAGCACCGCCCAGAAGAAACCAACGGTCGCAAGCAGTGCCGCGCCGAGCAGGAAACCAAGCCCCTTCACCGCGTTCTTGGAACCGGTGAGCATCGCGACCCAGCGGAACAGGCCGCCGCTTTCCTTGGGCGCGAGCAGTTTGACGGCCGATTTCGACGACATCTTTGCCAGATCCTTGGCGACGCCGGATGTTCCCTGGACCGTCATCACAAAAACCACCGACAGTGTCAGCGTCCAGCCGGGCTCAAGCTGCGACAACGCAATAAGTGCTGCGACCTGAAGGCCGAGCCCGGCATAGAGCGTGGAGGTCAGTCCGAAGCGTGCCGCGATCCAGCCGGCCGAAAGGTTCGTCACCATGCCTGCCACTTCGTAGAGTACGAAAAGGTAGGCAAGCTCGAGCGGTGTGAAACCGAGAGCGTGAAAGTGGAGCAAAACCAGCATACGCAGGGCGCCATCGGTCAGCATGAACGCCCAATAGGCAGCCGTCACCGCGATATAGGCGGAGAGACCGCTGGGTCGGCTCACAGGCGCTGCCCGACCATCAATGCGACATCGACCAGCCTGTGCGCGTAACCCATCTCGTTGTCGTACCAGACATAGACCTTCACCTGCGTGCCGTTCACCACCATGGTCGATGGCGCATCGACGATGCCCGATCGGGTGTCGTTGGTGTAGTCGGCCGAGACCAGCGGGCGTTCCTCGTAACCCAGGATGCCTCTGAGTGGACCGTCCGCTGCCGTTTTGAAGAGTGCGTTGACTTCTTTGGCTGTGGTCGCGCGTTCGACCTCGAAGACGCAATCGGTGAGCGATGCGTTCAGCAGCGGCACGCGCACGGCATGGCCGTTCAGCTTACCCGTGAGTTCGGGGTAGATCAGCGTGATCGCAGTGGCGCTGCCGGTTGTCGTGGGGATCAGTGAATTGAGCGCGGAGCGTGCCCGACGCAGATCTTTTGCCGGACGGTCCACGAGGGTCTGGGTGTTGGTGACGTCGTGGATTGTGGTGATGGAGCCATGGCGGATGCCTATTGCCTCGTGAATGACCTTCACGACAGGCGCCAGGCAGTTTGTCGTGCAGCTTGCCGCTGTGACGATCCGGTGTTGCGCGGGATCGTAGATGTCATGATTGATGCCATAGACGATATTGGCCGTGTCGCCGTCCTTCACGGGTGCAGAGACCACGACCTTCTTCACACCCGCGGCGAAATAGGGCGCCAGTGCCTGCTCGCTCTTGAAGACGCCGGTGCAGTCGATCACGACATCGACGCCGTCAAGTGGCAGGCCGGTGATCTCGGTCCCGTCGTGGACGGGCAGGCGGGTGCCGTCGATGGTGACCGAGGAGTCGTCATGGGAAATGTCGGCCGCCCAACGGCCGTGTACGGAATCGAACTCCAGCAGATGGCCATGCATCGCGGGATCACCAACGGCGTCGTTGATCCAGGCAAGGTTTGCACCGCGTTCCAGCAGTGGGCGCAGCGCCAGTTTGCCTATACGGCCAAGGCCATTGAGCGCGTAGGTGGTCATGACGCCGTTTCCATGGAGGGTTCTAGAGTGAACGTGTGAATCCGCTCTATTTCATAGAGTTAGAGCAACTTCACCTGATCAGATTGGATCCCTTCGCGGCCCATTCTGATCAGGATCTGCTCTGGATGCTCGCCATCAGACAAGATCGCGATCGATTTCCTTAATCCAGTTTCGTGACGAAATCATTGCATCACCATGCCATGCATCGACGCTGACCTCATGGATGAAGTGCGTTGCCGTGCTCCACTGGCGGCAGTTCATGGCGACACGGATTTCCCAGTCTCCGCGTTTCATGCCGATGGTCTGGTCATACTGTATGCTGGCACAAAGTGGATCGTCGTCATGAATCGCCATGCGCCGTTCCATGGTGTGGGAAAGTTCCGTGCCGATGGGGTCGATGCGATAGGTCCCCTCGATACCGAAAAACCCACCTTCACCGGTCATCAGACTGGTGACCTCGCCGGTGACCTTGTCGCGGCTCATGGTGCGATGGAAGCTCCCCGGTGCAACCGATGTTACCGGCACATCCGGCGCTGTTTCCGGTTCGGCAAAGGCCGGTAGATCAGCGTCTTGCGGGCGTGGCTCGCGCACCGGCAAAACAAGGGCCGCCGTTCCCGTGGTCAGGTTAAGCGTTGCCGCTTCAGGCGAGGGCCAGACCAGCGGCCAGTAGCAGGTCGAAAGCCCAAGGCGCAGACGATGGCCGGCCGGGAAGGCCTGGGCAATGTCATTGAGTTGCACACGGACATTGTAGCGCTGGCCTGGTTCGAGTGGTTCCGGGTTCTCGTGGCTGTCGCGATGCGTGAGGTTGAGCACGCCATAGGTCACCAGCGTCGAAGCACCATCGGGCGCGACATCGCACAGGCGTGCGGCGAGTTGGGCGACCGGTTTGTCGCTGGCAAGTTCCAGTTCGATGACCGGGGCACCGAGCAGTTCCAGACGTTCGGTAAGTGGCACGGTCTCAAAGCACAGGCTGCGGCCGTCCTCGGAACTCTGGTCCAGGGCAAGTTCTCCGGCCAGGCCGAAGCTGGACCATTCCTCGCCGTCCATGCCGGTGGAGGCAGGCGAGCGGAAGACGCGTCTGCCGGGTTCTCCCGGCGTGTCCTGCAGGGTGTTGTCGCCATGAAGATGGAGTGTCTTGTGTTGGATATCTGACGAAGGCCACGGGTCTTCGGAGACCCATCGGCCGGGCCGTTCGGCATAATTGACAGCGGGTGCCACGCTCTCCTGCATCCAGACGCGATAGACCGGCTCGTGGTCGATGCCGGTGTCGCGGTCTTTCAGCCACCGATCCCACCAGCGCAAGGCATCCTGAAGGAACCCGATGGCCGGGCCCGGCGTGCCGTCATGGGGATAGACATGCGCCCAGGGGCCGACCACGCCACGGCGCGGTCCCTTCAGGCCTGCCATGAGGCGTGAAATAACGTTGGAGTACCCATCCGACCATCCGGTGATGGCATAAACCGGCACCTGGATCGCATCGTAGTTCTCGCAGACCGAACCGTGCTCCCAATAGACATCACGCCGCTGGTGTTCCAGCCAGGTCAGCGCCCAGGGTTCGTCTGCTGCAAGGCGTTCCTTCCACATATCGAGCCAACACTCACCCACAATCAGGGGGTCAGGGGGACGGGTGTTGAAAGTCAGCATGGTCGCCGACCATGTCAGATTCTCGTTGAGCAGGCAGCCACCCATGAAATGAATGTCGTCGGCATAACGGTCATCAGTGGCTGCAACCGCGATGATCGCCTTCAAGGCCGGGGGCTGCAGGGACGCGACCTGGAGCGAATTGAAGCCGCCCCAGGATTTCCCCATCATCCCGACCTTGCCGTCACACCAGGGTTGTTCGGCGATCCAGGCTATGACCTCGAGTGCATCGCTGAGTTCGGGTTCAGCAAGATATTCGTCGCGAAGAATACCATCGGATTCGCCAGAGCCGCGGATATCGACGCGCAGGCAGGCATAGCCGTGGCCCGCGAAATAGCGGTGCATGGGTTCGTCCCGGTTCCGTGTGAGGTCGCGCTTGCGATAGGGGATGTATTCCAGAATGGCCGGAACGGGGTGGGTTTCAGCGTCGTCGGGCATCCAGATGCGCGCCGAGAGGCGCGTGCCGTCGGCCATCGTGATCCAGGTGTGTTCGATCTCGAGGACCGTATTGGAAAAGCGCTCGACAATGCGTTTCATCGCGTTGTTCCCCTCGTCAGGCTGCGTATCATGGAGCGGACGGGTCGCGTCGTCGATCCAGTGTTCGTCCGGGGGTGGGCATCCTTGAAACAATTTGTGGAAACATGTGCGGACTGGCTGGGTGAGCGGCCCGAGGACGTCTGTCGGCGCGCGGCAGGTGCAATCTGCATTGCAACGGAAGGTGCTCCTGATCTCCCGGTTGTGGCGCCGGTAGAACAGCCCGTTGCAGCTTCGCTTGTGCTGCCTCTTCTGGATGCCGGCCCCGGTTCTCCACTGGCCGCGGCGATGCGCTCTGTTGCGCCGCTGATTCCCTGGCGAGAGCCGCCGCAGGGCGAGATCGAGAAGTATATGGGCGGGCGCAACTGCATGAGTCGTCTGGTCGGTCCAGACAGCCTCTTCCGATCCGATGCGATCGGGTTTGGAACCTTCTACATGGCTCCAGATGTCCTTTATCCGCGCCACATGCATGCCGCCGAGGAAATCTATGTCGTGGTTTCCGGAGGCGGGAGCTGGGCACTGGGCGATGGCGGGTTCGAGGAGCGCGGGCCGGGCAATGTCATCCATGTCACGCCGTGGCTACCTCACGCGTTACGGGCCAACGATCAGGGGTTGCTCATGCTATGGGCCTGGCAGGGCAACATTGACTTGGACGCCTATCGGATGGATGCAGGCGATGACGATTAACAACTGCCAAAACACAAGGGGCGCTCTTGATGGACATTAGCCGCTCGGTTCGCCTAAAGGCGCCGGCAGAGGAAGTCTGGGCGCTGATCGGCCCGTTCGATTCCCTGACGAAGTGGCACACTGCGATGCTGAACTGCACGCTGGGTGTCGACCAGGGCCATATGGTGCGCCATCTCGTGGTGGTGGGTGGTATCAAGGTGACCGAACGGCTGATCCAGCATGATGACGCCGGCATGGTCTATCGTTACGCGATGTCGGATGCAGGCCGGCTCCCGGTTGCTGATTTCAGCGCCAGCCTGCGCGTGAGCGATCACGGTAGCGACGGCTGCGCGGTGACCTGGTCCAGCAGTTTCCTGGTTGCGGGTGCGCCAGAGAATGTTGTCGGTGAGGCGCTGGGTGGGATCTTCGATTCCGGGATGAACAGCCTGGCCGACCGGTTCGGATTGGCAGATTAGCCAGCAGTTCAGGGTGTGACGTAATCGGTCGACCAGAGACCGCGTCCATCGTCTCTGGCGCCATCACGGATGGCGTCGTAGCGGCTGGTACCGTCAAGCGGCAGCGCCCATCCCGTGTAGACCATGTTCTCGTTGATCTCGAAGCCGCCGGACTGACAGATGGCTGTCGGCAAGGTGTCCATCTCACCACCGTCAAAATCGCAATGCACTTCCATCGCGGTGATCAGGTCGAGCAGGGCGCCCTTGGAGATCAATCCGCACGGGATTTCCTGGGCGTTGCGCAGACAGGTCTTCTCGAGTTCCGGTGCATCAATCCCTGCAAGGCGAAGGGTGGTGCCTTCAAGGATCAGGGTATCGCCGTCAATCGCTGCTGCCGGTCCTGAAAGATTGGCGGCGCGTGCCGCAAGGGCCGCTGTCATTACGAGGAGCAGGGTCATCAGCACGGTTCGCATGGCAGGATTCTATCAGGATTGCGATCGGCCGGAAGTCACAGGCCTTCACGTCATTGTTTGACGCGAAAACCGGTTGCGACGACCCACTGGCAGATCAAGACCGCAAGCGCTGCGGCGATCACAAGGGGAGAGAGTGTGGCAAGGATGGAGCCATCGGCAACGCCGACATCGCCGCGCCGCACGCCATCGATCGCCCAGAATGCCGGGCTGAACCGGGCCACGACATCAAAATTCCAGCTATAGGCCGAGACCGGAAAAAAGACGCCCGAGAGAAAGATCAACGGGCCGACCACGAGCCCGGCGATGCTGCCGACCTGGTCGAACTTGGTCGCGAAGAATCCTGTGAGCAAGCCGCAGGCCGCCGCCAGAAGCGTGCCCAGCATGCCGTAAAGCAGCATCAATCCGGGTGTGACCGGGGCAAACGGCACGACGATCTGGGTTGCCAGAAGCGCCAGGGTCCCGGTCAGCATACCGGCCGTCATACCTGCGGCCAGCAAGGTTCCGGTCAGCTCGATCGGGCGCATTGGCGTGCTGAGCAGGGCCGCGAGATTGCCCCTGATTTTGGAGTCGATCGTGGCCCAGGCGGTCATTTCAAAAGCCGTCAGCATGGCGGTCATGGTCACCAGGCCCGGTGCGACGTAGTTCAGAAAAGGGAGGCCAGCGACATCTGCGCGCAGGCTGCCCAGCGCCAGCCCGAAGATCGCAAGATAGAGCAACACATTGCCGATTGGTCCGACAATGCTGTGCTGCCAGCCTTTGAGGTAACGGCGGACTTCCCAGCGATAGAGCGACCAGACGGCGATGTGGTTGAACACCGGCATCGGCAGATCGGCTTCGGGATTGATGACGTCACGATTGACCATGCCCTGCTCTAACGCTGGTGGCAGGCAGGAGCAAGAACGCGCTATGAAGGTTCTTCCATTCGCAGTCTTGCGCGGCAGTTGAAGTCTGAAACCCGGTTGCGGGGCGGGGCATTGCTGAGTGAGGATGACGAGGGAGGCATTGCTGCCTTCGTCGAACAACATCGAGCCGGATTCAAGGGGCGCTGACCATGACGACCTATCGTATCGCGGTGATTGCCGGTGACGGCATCGGCCAGGAGGTCATGCCCGAAGGCATGCGCGCTCTCGAGGCCGCCGGAGCGGTTGCGGGCCTTTCTTTCGAGTGGACGCAATTCGACTGGTCCTGCGAGGTCTACGCCAACACCGGGCGCATGATGCCCGAGGACGGGCTCGAGCAGCTCAAGGCGTTTGATGCGATCTACCTGGGCGCGGTCGGCTGGCCCGGCGTGCCCGATCATATCTCGCTCTGGGGCCTGCTGATCCCGATCCGGCGCGCAATGGGTCAATACGCCAATCTGCGTCCGGTACGCCTGTTCGAAGGAGTGCCCTGTCCGCTCGCCAATCGCACGCCCGAAGAGATCGATTTCTGGGTCGTGCGCGAGAATGTCGAGGGCGAGTATTCGCAGATCGGTGGCAGGCTCTATGAGGGCACCGATGATGAACTCGCCCAGCAAGCCAGCATCTTCACCAAACGTGGGACCGACCGAATTCTGCGTTTTGCCTTCGACCTGGCGCAGAGCCGGCCGAAAAAACACCTGACATCGGCGACGAAATCCAATGGCATCTTCCACACCATGCCGTTCTGGGACGAACGGGTCGAGGCGGTCGGTGCCGACTATCCCGATGTCGCGGTCGACAAGTATCATGTTGATATTCTGACCGCCCATTTTGTGCGTCATCCAGACTGGTTCGATGTGGTGGTCGGTTCCAACCTCTTCGGCGATATCCTCTCGGACCTTGGTCCCGCGGTGGCCGGTTCCATCGGAATCGCGCCCAGCGCCAACATCAATCCCGAAAAGACGGCACCCAGCATGTTTGAGCCGGTCCATGGCTCGGGCCCCGATATTGCCGGGCAGGGCATCGCCAACCCGATTGGCCAGATCTGGTCGGGCGCGATGATGCTCGACCATCTGGGTCACCCGGAGGCAGCTGCGGCGATCATGGTGGCAATCGAGGCCGTTCTGAAGGAGCCTGCGGCCCTGACACCCGACCTTGGCGGCACGGCAAACACACAACAATTGGGAAAGGCGATCGCTGCGGCGATCTGACCGGGGAACAGGCTCATGCAATTCGGCATCGGACAGCCCAACCTGCGCACCGAGGATCCGCGTCTCGTGAGAGGCATGGGGCGGTATGCTGATGACGTGAACCTGGTGGGCCAGCTTTATGGCGTCGCGCTGCGCTCGCCTCACGCTTATGCCGAAGTCAAGGACATCGACAGCTCGGCTGCACGTGCGGCGCCGGGTGTCAGGCTGGTCCTGACGGCGGCGGACCTGGCGGCCGATGGCGTGGGCCCGATGCCCGAGCGCGCCCTGCTTGATAACCGCGATGGCACGCGGATGCTGGAGATTCCGCATCCGGTGCTGGTGGGCGACAGGGTGCGCCATGTCGGTGACCCCGTGGCTTTTGTCGTGGCCGAAACTGCGGCCCAGGCACGCGATGCCGCCGAACTGATCGAGGTCGACTACGAACCGCTCGATCCCGCGATCGGCACCGCCGAGGCGTTGGAGCCCGGCGCACCCCAGATCTGGGCGCAGGTGCCGGGCAATCTGATTCTCGACTGGGAGATCGGCAACGCCGCGTCGACCGCAAAGGCACTGGCTGAAGCTGCCCATATCGTGGAGCTTAAAGTCGACAACAACAGGGTCGTGGTCGCGCCGATGGAGCCGCGGGCGGCGCTGGGTGATTATGATTCAGTCGATAACAGCTTCACGCTCCATGTCTGTTCGCAGGGCACGCACAAGCTCGCTGCCCCTCTTGCCACCTGTCTCAATGTGACGCCGGGCTCCCTGCGTGTGTTGACCGGCGACGTCGGCGGCGCCTTCGGCATGAAGAACTTCCTGTTCCACGAATATGTTCTGGTTCTGGCGGCTGCCCGGCGTCTGCGCTGCCCGGTCAAGTGGACGGCCGACCGCAGCGAGAGTTTTGTGAGCGATCTGCAGGGGCGTGACCGGGTCATGACGGGCCGTATGGCGTTCGACGCGGACCATCGCATCACGGGTCTTCATGTCGACATGATTTCGAACTTCGGGGCTTATGTGTCGAGTTTCATGCCCTTTGTCGCGACCCTGGCTTCGACGGCGGTGCAATCCATGGCCTATGCCATCCCGGCGATCCACACCGAAGTCAGGGGCGTGCTGACCAACACGGTGCCGATCGACGCCTATCGCGGTGCCGGGCGACCGGAAACCGGCTTCATGGTCGAGCGTCTGCTCGACAAGGCTGCACGCCGGTTCGACATGTCGGCGGCTGATCTTCGGCGCAGGAACTTCATCGCTGCCGAGCAGTTCCCGTGGGATACGGGCCTGGGTTTCGTCTACGACTGTGGCGAGTTTGAACGGCATCTCGATCTCGCCCTGACTCAGTCCGATGCAGAGGGTTTTCTGGCCCGCCGCGACGAGGCCCGAACACGCGGCAGGCTGCGAGGATTGGGGATCACCGGTGTCTTCGACCGCTGCGGCGGCCTTGGTCCCGACATGGTCGACATGCAGATCGACCCTTCCGGTGGCGTCACCCTTAAGGTCGGGACCCAGACCAACGGCCAGGGGCATGAAACCGCCTACAAGCAGATCGTAGCCGGCGGCCTTGGCATCGATCCTTCAAACATCCGCGTATTGCAGGGTGACAACGATCTCGTGCCTTACGGCTCGGGCAACGGTGGCTCGAACTTCATCGCGGTCGCAGGCAGCGCCTGTGCGATCACGGTCGAGAAGGCGATCGAGAAGGGCCGGCGCATTGCGGCCCACCTTCTGGAGGCCGCCGAAGCCGATATCGAGTTCAGGGACGGCA
>Ga0233427_10003132_pt1 | contig 14778 bp, 11 predicted proteins | sample SI_118_April2016_5_FD_179885 | JGI IMG/M metagenome (GOLD analysis project Ga0233427, IMG submission 179885) | Seawater microbial communities from Saanich Inlet, British Columbia, Canada - SI_118_April2016_100_MG | ecosystem: Environmental > Aquatic > Marine > Inlet | place: Canada: British...
AAAGCTTGATCGTAAAGCGGCAGTGCTACGCGGTGAGCAGGCGGAATCTCCGGCTGTGGCAAGGGCTCGCACCGGCCGATAGTCGACCTTCGACTCGACGACGAAAGCGCGACATGAGTCCAAGGCGTCCTAGCCTGCGCCAATGTTTGAATCTTGGGGAGACGGAGCCCGTTCGCTGACTGACGCAGTCACAGCACTGACCGGAGGTAAGGGTGGCGCCTACCCGAGCGGCACCTCGCTGTTGATTCGGGGCGCAAGTGAGTCGGTGATTATCGACCCGTCAGTCACTGTGGTCGAGAAAGGCCCACCCGCCGATGTTGACGCGGTGATCAATAGCCACGGCCACGAGGACCATATGGCTGGCAACGGTTCGTTCCCCAACGCTCGAATCCATATGCACGATGATGATCTGCCTGCGGCACACGGCATCGACGGTCTCCTCGCCATCTTTGGCTACAACATCGGCGACAACCCGGAGATGGCGCTCACGTTTCAAGAAGAGTTCCACTACACCCCTCGTCCGGATGCCACTGGGTTTCAGGATGGCCACGTGTGGGATCTTGGCGGCGGCGTGTCTGTTGAGGCAGTTCATCTTCCGGGACACACCCGCGGCCATAGCGGCTTCCGGATCACCGGCGGCATCTTTTTCTTATCCGACATCGACCTCAGCGGTTTCGGCCCGTACTACGGCGATGTATGGAGCGACCTGGATCAGTTCGAGGAGAGTCTGGTCATCGCTCGCGAGGAGGACGCCAAGTATTACGTGACGTTCCACCACAAGGGGATCATCGAGGAGCGCGAGACGTTCCTGCAGATGCTCGATGCCTTCGAGGCGGTTATCCCTCGGAGGCACCAGGCGATGCTTGACTTCCTGGCCGAGCCCAGAACGATCACTGAGATGGTTGAGCATCGGTTCGTTTATCGGCCGGGCGTCGAGGTCGTATTCGCTGATTCGGTGGAGGAGCGCACGGCTCGACTGCATATTGCCCGCATGAGGACCCGAGGCGAGATCGAAGATTTCGGCAACGGCTTGATCCGGGCCATCTAGGAGACTCAGTTGATGAACACATGGTCCCTGTATCGAGAGATTCGCGAACAACTTCTTGGACAGCTCGAGTCGTTGAGTGTCGAGCAGACCGAGATGAAGGTGCCTCTATGTCCGCAGTGGCGGGTCGTCGATGTGGTCTCCCATCTCTGCGGGCTCAACGCTGATCTTGTTGGTGGCATGAGGGTGGGCCTCGGCGCCGAAGAGAACACGGCCCGGCAGGTTGCAGACCGCTCGGGTGACACCTTGGCCCAGGTCGCTGCAGAATGGCGGAGCTACGACGATCGGATTGAGGAGCTTTACGCGGAGATCACTGGCATTGGGGCCGCGCTCGTGGCCGATCTAGTCATGCACGTCCATGATGTCCAGCACGCGCTCGGTTTGGAGATCGATCGAGAAGGTCCTGGTGTGGCTGAGGCGGCCGCTCGTTATGTCGACGTGTTGAAGACTCGGGTTGCTGAGCGTCTCGGCGTGGAGATTGAAATCAACCTCATCGACGGCGAGCCCGCCACCGATGGGTCGGCCGACGTGCGCCTCGATGCCACGTCGTACGATTTTCTGCGATCGATTGGGACTCGTCGCAGCCGAGGCCAGATTGAGGCGCTGGATTGGACCGGTGACCCAACGGCAGTCCTCGACGGAGCATGGCAGGTGTACGGCGACTTTCCCACCACCGACGTGCCGGTGTGACCTCAGCTGAAGTGGTGACACGAACATATGTTCGCTAAGATCACACAATGCACGACTTCGGCCGCGATTATGAGATCGAACGCTTCCGCCGTTCACTAGCGATGCTCCCCACGGGAGCAGAGGCGCTGAAACGAGAGGAGGCCATGGCGCTTCTCAGCCGACTTCGAGACGTCACGGCTCGACTCCGGCGAGTGGAGGAGGGCCTGCGTCAATTGCTCGCCGATGAGTCGGCTACGGCGCCTGGCGGGCCTCAAAGTGCTTGATGATCCACGATCGATCAGATCTTCAGTAGTCCCTCCATCGTAGAGACCTCGATCACGCGGTCGTGTTCATCAAGATCGCTCGGCAAACCATCGTCGCACGTCTCCGCGGTGCCGATACCATTTCCTTCGCTGGCGCCGGTGCCCGAGCGGCCCAAGGGAGCGGCCTGCAAAGCCGTACAGTCGCGGGTTCAAATCCCGCCCGGCGCTCGTCAGCTCGGGGGCTGCCACATCGTGGCGGCCCCCGATGCGCGTTCCAGCCTCTTTCGGGGGTTGCGGCGGCCGAGTTTTCGGTGCGTGATCCGCTCTGAGCGCTGCTACAGTTTCGGTTTCCGGGCCGTTAGCTCAGTTGGTTAGAGCGCCTGCTCGACACGCAGGAGGTCACAAGTTCGACTCTTGTACGGCCCACCAACCCGATCGGTCGACGGCACCTCGGTGCGGTCGACCGTTGTGGTTTCACCGACCAGGGGACGTAGCTGATGGCCGATACGCAGCTCGAGCAGTACCGCTCCAGCATCGACAATATTGATGCCGCGCTGATCCTTTTGTTGGCGGAGCGCTTCAAAATCACGAAGGCGGTAGGTCACTACAAGGCTGCCACTGGCCTCCCTCCCGCTGACCCGAGCCGTGAGGCTGAGCAGATCGCTCGACTGCGGGACTTGGCAGCATCGGCCAATCTTGACCCGGCATTCAGCGAGAGCTTCCTGCGCTTTGTGATCGCCGAGGTGATCCGCCACCACGAGCGGGCCTCGACCGAAGCGTGAGTTGCTGGCTGTAATGAGTGACGTTTCGCCCGTGACGGTTGACCCCGATGTCGAGCGGCTTGCCCGACTTCTGCACGACGGATTCGTCGACTACCACGAGCGATTCTTGGAGATCACCCATCGCGCATCGCAGCGCTTCCTTGACCGGGAGTGGGCCGAACTACAGCAGGACTCCACAGAGCGACTCGACCTGCATAAGCATCGCGTCTGGGCCGTCGTCGACGCTGCGCGCCCATCTCTCCCCGATGACGAAGACGAGGCCAAGGCGCTGTGGATCGAGGCTCGTCGTCGCTATGTCCAGCTCGTGGCGGTCCGGATGGATCTTGAACTGGCCGAAACGTTCTACAACTCGACCACCCGCCACCTTTTCGATGTAATTGGGCTCGACAACGAGCTTGAGTTCCTCTGGCTTGGACCGACGGCGCTTCCCGCCGACGACGGCTCCCGTGGCGAGTACCGAAACTTCCCCATCGATGAGTCGCTCGAAGATAGTGTCCGCCAGATTTTCGAGCACTTGCCTCTGGCCAGCGACTTCGGCAGCCTGGATCAGTGCGCAGCCCTCGTCACCGAACGAATCCAGGCCCAGCTCGACGATGTTTGGGACGGTCAGATCGATTCGATCGACGTTCTACGGCCGATCTTTTACCGCAACAAGGGTGCCTATGTTGTGGGTCGTTTGCGATGGCTGAACCGGGTGTCGCCCGTGGTACTGCCGGTGCTCGATGGCGACGACGGGCTCTATGTCGACGCTGTGCTGTTGAGCGAGCTCGCGGCCAGTCGAATGTTCGGCTATACCCGTTCGTACTTCCATGTTTTGTGTCGCCGACCCGCCGCAGTTGTCGGATTCCTGAAGAGTTTGTTGCCGGTCAAGCCTGTCGCCGAGCTCTACACCTCGATCGGCTACAGCCAGCACGGTAAGACCAACCTCTTCCGAGCCCTCTACCGGCATATGGAGCACTCGAACACTCGCTTTGAGCGGGCTCGAGGCGCTCGCGGCATGGTGATGGTGGTGTTCACGCTGCCGTCATTCGATGTCGTGTTCAAGCTGATCAAGGATCGCTTTCCGCCATCGAAGCGAACAACGCCTGGAGACGTGCAACGTCGCTACAAGCTTGTGTTCGACCACGATCGTGTCGGCCGACTCGTTGATGCTCAGGAGTTCCGCAATTTGACCTTCAGGCGTGATCGCTTCGACGATGACATCCTCGATGAGCTACGAACCGAGTGCTCCCGTTCGGTCACCATCACCGACGACGAGGTCGTTCTTCATCACGTCTACACCGAACGCCGGCTGTATCCGCTAGATCTCTACCTGCGAGAAATGTCACCCGATCGGGCCCGTCGCGCCGCCATTGACTACGGCAACGCCATCAAGGATCTCGCCGCCGCCAACATCTTCCCTGGTGACCTGTTCCCTAAAAACTTTGGTGTCACCCGGCACGGCGCGGTTGTCTTTTACGACTACGACGAGCTTGCACTGCTGTCCGATGTGAACTTTCGGAAAATGCCGGTGAGCCAGAATTACGACGACGAGATGCTCGAGCAGCCATGGTTCCCGGTTGAGCCTGACGATGTCTTCCCTGAAGAGTTCCGCACCTATCTGCGTTCGCCGCGCATCGTCGGTGAAGTATTTGACGAGCTTCACCCAGAGATCTCCACCGTCGAGTTCTGGCAGCAGATGAAAGAGGGCCACAGCGAGGGCGGCCTGCCCGATTTCTTCCCCTACCCCAGAGATCTCCGCATCGCCCGGGACTGACCACCGAACTACGCTTAGGTCGTTCGAGCTAGAGGGAGGCCGCCGTGCGCGCCGTGGTACTGGAAGAAAAGGGTGGGCCTGAAGTCCTCCAGATCAAAGAGGTCCCTGACCCGGTGGCGGGCCCTGACGAGGTGCTGGTACAGATCGTGTCTTCTGCACTCAACCGGGCTGATCTGCTGCAGCGTATGGGTCTGTATCCGGGTCCAGCAATGGAGCACGAGATCCTGGGGCTGGAGTTTGCGGGTCGCGTCGTCGCCGTCGGTGACAGGGTTACCGAGCACGCCAACGGCGATGCCGTCATGGGCATCAGCAACGGTGGCTGTTACGCCGAGCAGATCGCCATCCATGAGCGACAGGCAATGAGCGTGCCCGAAGTACTCCCGCTGAGCGACGCTGGCGCCTTTCCCGAGGTGTTCGTCACAGCATGGGACGCTTTGGTGCGCCAGGGGGGTCTGACCAGCGGTCGATGGGCACTCGTCCATGCGGGAGCATCTGGAGTCGGTACGGCAGCCATCCAGATCTGTAAGGCAATGGGAGCTCGGATTGCGGTGACGGCCTCGGCTGGCAAGCACGATGTCTGCCATCAACTCGGTGCCGACGTGGTGATCGACTACAACGCCGATGACTTCGTGGCTGTCACCAATGATGCCACGGAGGGGCTGGGCATCGATGTCGTGCTCGATGTGATTGGTGGCGAGTACACGCCACGGAACGTTTCTGCGCTTCGTCTTGGTGGCCGGATCATCCAGGTAGGGGTGATGGCCGGTGGGCCTGTTCCGTTCAATGTTGCAAGCCTGCTCATGAAGCGAGCGACCATCACCGGCACCACCTTGCGAGCACGCCCAATCGAGGAGAAGGTGGCCATCACTCGTGAGTTCGCGGCTCAGATCCTTCCCCATGTCGCTTCGGGCGCGATCAGTCCCGTAATCGACAGTCGCTATCCGCTCGATGAGGTGGCCGATGCCCACGAGCGAATGGCATCCAACGCCAACGCTGGAAAGCTCGTGCTCGATATTTCTGAATGAGGGATGCTGTCGACGAAGCGACGCTGGCGAGACGGATCCCACCGTCGTTCAATCGCTGAAGTGGTCGTACCAGGCTGTTTCGACGGGGTGGAACTGGGCGATGTGGGAGCGGAGGTCATCGGTGATGATCGTTGAACGCGTCGGCGTGATGTTTGCGCGGCTCACGGTCGGCGCGGCGCGCCAGCCGAGCGTCACTGCGAGACGCTGAATGTCATCGTCGTAGCGTTCGGTGAGCCCTACGAAAGTGAAGTCGTCTGGCTCTAGGCCTGACACATAGTGCTCGGCGAATTCATTGCGGATAGGGGCCCACTCGATGAACGTGGCGAAGCCCATATCGGACGCGAGGAAGTGGTCGTGGTTCGGATTGCCGTGCGGGTCGGATTGGCGCCAGAAGTCGTAGTAGGAGGCCAGTCGATCGACTGGGTCACGCAGCCACATGATCCATTTCGCCTTGCCGGCCACAGCACGCGCCTCGTCGACGCGGATGTGGCCGTGGATCGCCCTGTATCGGTGAGCATCGATCGCAGCGCCCCCATAGATGTGGGCTAGGTCGTTGCCATATTCGACGTCAAGCGCAGCACGAAACGATGTGCCTGCCGTCTTGGGGATGTGGAGCGAGATCAACTCCAGTCGGGGCCGCGTAATACGTCGGCGAATTCGGCCGAGAGTGCTGCGAATCAGCGGTCGCTCATTGCGATGTAGTCGCGTTCGGCCTCACCGGTGTACAGCTGACGGGGACGAGCAATGCGAGAGTCCTGGTCGAGCATCTCGTCCCAGTGCGCAAGCCATCCCGGCATGCGTCCGATGGCGAACAGCACCGTGAACATATTGCGGGGGAAGCCCATCGATTCATAAATCAAGCCGCTGTAGAAGTCCACGTTGGGGTAGAGCTTCCGGCTGATGAAGTATTCGTCGCTTAGTGCGGCTTCTTCGAGTTTGAGGGCGATATCGAGCAGCGGATTGGTACCAGTGACGGCGAACACGTCATGGGCTGCTTCCTTGATAATGCGTGCACGCGGGTCGTAGTTCTTGTAGACGCGGTGGCCAAAGCCCATGAGGCGCTCGTTGCCGGCTTTCACGCCTTCGATGAACGGTTCGACGTTCTCATAACTGCCGATGCCATCGAGCATGTTGAGCACGGCCTCGTTTGCTCCGCCGTGGCGAGGGCCGTAGAGCGCACCGCATGCTGCTGACATTGCCGTGTAGGGATCGGTGTGCGATGAGCCAACGACGCGAGCCGTGGTGGTGGAGCAGTTCTGCTCATGATCGGCGTGAAGGATCAAGAGAACCTCCATGGCCCGCTGGAACGCTGGGTCAACCTCGTACGGGTTGCCAAGTTCAAACATCATTCGCAGGAAGTTGGAAGCGTAGTCGAGCGTGTTATCGGGGAAGACGAAGGGCTGTCCGACTGAGTGGCGGTAGGCGGAGGTGGCGAGCGTGGGCATCTTGGCGATGAGTCGGACGGCCTGCTGCATGCGATTAGCCGGATCATCGATTTCTTTTGAATCTGGGTAGAAGGTCGACAAGCCCGCAACATTGCTGCACAGCAGTCCCATTGGGTGAGCGTCGTAGTGGAACGAGTCGTACATCTTGCGACGGAACTTCTCGTGCAGGTAGGTGTGATGGGTGATCTCGTTGACCCATCCATCAGACTGCTGCTGATTTGGCAGCTCGCCGTTCAACAGAAGGTAGGAGACTTCGAGGAAGGTGCTCTTCTCGGCGAGCTGCTCGATCGGGTAACCGCGATAGCGAAGGATTCCGTTTTCGCCATCGAGTTCGGTGATTGCGCTCTCAGCGCCGCTCGTGGTGGCAAGGCCCGGATCGTGGAACCAGACTCCTGGAAGAAGCTTGCGCCAGTCGGCCGCGTCGACGCCGCCATTGGTGATCGGGATTTCGAGCGACTCACCGGTGCGGTTGTCGGTGATTGTGATGCTCTCGGTCACGGTCGTGGCTCCTTTTGCGCTGTTGATTCTGGCTGGCGCACGCCTCACTGAATCTAGGCGGTTTATGTGCCTGTAGGCACACTGAGCAGGCCGGGTCTACAGCGGCGTGTTGTCGTGGCGCCGCGAGGGGAGGCGTTCGCGCTTGCCTGCGAGCATCTCCAGTGCGGCGTGGATCTCGCGCCGGGTGTCCGATGGGTCGATCACCGCATCGATTGTGCCCCGCTCGGCTGCGATGTAGGGATTGAGTAAGCGATCTTCATAGGCAAGCTGGAGTTCGGTGCGCTCGTCAGCTGTGCTGCGACGATGAAGAATTTCCACCGCTCCCTTTGCGCCCATCACGGCAATCTCTGCCGACGGCCATGCAAAGGCGAGATCGTTGCCGATTTTCTTCGAGTCCATGACGATGTAGGCACCACCGTAGGACTTGCGGGTGGTGAGATTGACGCGGGGCACGGTGGCTCGGGCGAAGGCAAATGCCAGCTGGGCGCCGTAGCGGATCATGCCGCGCCACTCGGTGTCCTTACCGGGATAGAAGCCCGACGTATCGACGATTGTGACCAGCGAAATGTTGAACGCGTCGCAGAACGACACGAAACGTCCGCCCTTTTGTGACGCAGCAATGTCGAGTGTGCCAGCCACTGTTTGGGGCTGGTTGGCCACGATCCCCACCGTGCGGCCACCGATCATGGCGAAGCCGGTTACGAGGTTTGCGGCCCACTCGGCATGGGGTTCGAGGAAGTCACCATGGTCGACGATGCTGGCAACGATGTCGCGGACGTCGTATGAGCCGTTGGATGATGGCGGAAGCACCTCGTAGGCCTCAGGTGTGAGACGGTCAGTCGGGTCGCTACACGAGCGGGATGGGGCATCGGCATCGGTGTGGTCGGGCAGGAAGCCCAAGAGTTCTGAGGTGAGGAGGAGGGCGTCCTCTTCGTCGGTGGCGATGAAGTCAGCCACGCCTGATGTGCGTACGTGAATTGATGCACCGCCCAACTCATCCTTAGAGATTGGTACACCGGTGAACTCGGCCACCATTCGTGGACCCATCACGAACGCGTAGGCATCGGTGGTCATGATGACAAAATCGACCAGACCGAGCAGGAGTGCAGGGCCGCTTATAACGGGGCCCGTCACGATGATGATCGTAGGGACGATCCCTGAGCAGCGCGTCAGTTCGCGAGCGGCGTGGCCCCATCCATCGAGGGCGCCGACGCCGGTACCGATGTCCGCGCCGGAGGAAGCGAGCCGCATCACGAAAGGGAGTCGTTGCTCGCGCGCTGCTCGAGCTCCGGTCGCGATTGAGATGCCATCAGATGGCAGCAGCGAACCGGCATGGTCGCGTCCTCGGGCATCCACCTCGATCACCTTGCGGCCGTGCAGGTCAGCCAAGCCGGAGCGGACAAAGCCACTGGCCCGGGCCCTGAGGTCGACCTGGCGGTTGATCGGATTGTCGGAGTCGGTGCGCTGATCGGTCATCGCGGCGTTGAACCTACTCTTCGCCTGGGGAGATTGTGGTAGTGGCGGCGGAGATGCCGGTGATCGCTGGCGTTTCAGCAGTGATGACGGTGACGATCTCATCGACCACGACGCGCGTGCTTGCCGAGGGGGTGACGCGGCGCGGGAGCGCTAGGCCAACAATACGGCGAGACGACGCGTCGATGGAGACACGACACCACGGACCGCTGGAGACGGGGACTGCACTCGCTGGCACGATCGCCGGGGCGAAACCTCGCGTGGCGAGTGATGTCATGAGTCGCAAGCCGTCAACCTCGGCCTTGGCATTGAGGCTCACTCGAGCCCGTCGGGCGTCGGCATCAATCTCATCTCGAAAGCCGGTGCCGACCGGTGGGAGCAGGATCTCGTGCTGGGACAAGTCACGCCACGACACACGGTCGCGAGTAGCGAGCGGGTGATCGTCTGGAGCGATGAGGACACGGTCTTCTTCGAAGAGGGTACGGCAGTCAATGTCCGGGTCGCTGACGGGGAGATTCGCGATCGCAACGTCGATGCGCTCGCTGAGTAATTGGGGGACCAGTGAGGTAGTAGTGGCCTCAACAATGGTGATTTCAACCCTTGGATAGTCCCGGGCAAGCGCATCAAGCAGAGCCGGGACGAGCCAGACGGCCGTGGTGCCGATCACGCCGAGGCGTACGTGACCGCTCACATCTTCACGGAGCGAAACAAGGTCGTCTTCGATTGAACGCAGCTCACCGAGGATGCGGCGAGCTCGCGCTGCGACGATCTCACCCTCGGGTGTGAGCTGTCCGCGTGAGCGCTCGATTAGCACGCTGCCGAGTTCGTTCTCAAGATGGGCGACATGGGTCGATACGTTGGATTGCACTGTGTGAAGAGCGCGAGCAGCTGCTGAAAATGACTGATGCTCGGCCACGGCGAGCAAGGCGTGGAGTTGGCGGAGGTCCATCGCTATGAATGATGTCACATATCCGTTGAAACTGTTGGAACGATGGGTCATCGCGTGGTTTACTATTGTTACGTGGGTTCCTCGACACCCCCCTAAACAGTCGGGTTGAACCTTAAACGCCAGGGTCACCCCTTACCTGGTGTTGCGGAGAGAAGCGATCGGTCGTCCCCAAGAAACGCCGGTCGCTTTTCCCTTTTTCGTGGAGGCTGCGAATACGCTCGCTCCATGCGTGAGGGCAGTCGGTCATGAGTGGAACGCTGGGCCTTCATATCAGCGAGGCGGGGATTGTCGCCGTGATCGCTGACGCCGAAACCGATCCGACGGCCGCCACGGTCGTGCCGCTAGGTGCCACGAGTCCCGCTGCTGCCAGAGCTGTCGCGGCCGGACCCGACGGCACCGTGTTGGTCGGCGACGCGGCGGCCGGTGCCGATGGCCCCATCGTGTTCGACCCGGTCGATCGAGCGCGCCTGGGTCGAACAGGAGCGCTTGCGGCGGTTATTGCCCACGTTGTGGGGCGAGCCGCGACCCATGACTCGGCCGTGACACGCATGGCCATTGTCGTTCCCGATGACTTTGACAGCGATGCCCGCGATCAGGTAGTTGTCGCGGCGAATGGCGCCGGAATCACTGATGTGGTGACCGTGCCAGAGACAGCGGCAATGGCGCGAGCGTCCTCGGTGCCAGCGGACGCCATTGTCGCCGTAGCCATTGGGGCCGCGTTGATCGGCAGCACTGACTTGGCGCCACCGATCGTTACTCGTGAAGACCTCGGCGAGACGGTAACTCCCAACGCAGGGCCGGTCATCCCTGCGCCAACCGATTCGCCGTCGGGACCGGTTTCGGTCTTCGATGAATCTGACCCTGAGCCGGCGCCAGTCGTTCCGGTCCGACAGGGCCCGGCGCCGGTGGCGACCCAGCACGCACGGGGTCAGGCAGCGCGGCCGGAGCGCTCCGCCCCGGTGACACCGTCACCGATCTACGAGATCCCAGACAGGTCGACGCCGATCGGTCTCCTCGTTGGCGTCCTCGTGCTGCTTGTCGCCATTGTCATCATCTGGCTGTTGCTTTTCACCGTTGGGGGCGACAACCAGGACACCACTGCTGTTATGGCGGATACGACGTCGACCACGACCCAGTTGGCAGCGACGACGACTATCGTCCGCGCACCGGCCACCTCGAGCTCGACCACGACGTCATCGATAGCGACGTCATCGCCCCCATCGTCATCGTCGACCACGTCCAGTTCATCTACCTCGTCGACGACGACGACCACGACCCCACTGCGGGTGGCGTCGCCTGGAGTGGTCACCCTGTCCGCTAATGGTTTGCTGTTCGACGACGGCACCATCGTGCAATTCGGTCAGAGCGTCGACGTGGTTCTGGCTGAAGCCATTGAGTCGCTCGGCTCTCCTGACGAAGACACAGGCTTCGAGATCTGGGAGTTTTGCATTGGTACCCGTACACGGTTCATCCGGTGGGGTTCACTGGAACTGGTCTTCACCGAAGAAGTCGTCGATTCCGATACCGGCGTCTTCACCCAGTGGTACACGGAGGGACACAATGACCCTGCAGGGCTTGTCACCCTCGACGGTCTCGGTGAGTCGGCCACGGTGGGCTTTCTTGAGGTCACATTCGCCGATGCCCTCGTCTTGTTCGCGGCCTTCGAGGGCGACGACATCGGACTCTTTGCCATCACCAACCCGAGCACAGGCGCTGTCCTCAACGGCATCACCGATGGACTTCACCCTGAAGGCGTCGTCACCACCCTCTGGGCCGGCGACAGTTGCACCAGAGTCTTCACCTGAGAAGGACCTTGTTGTGCGAGGCTGAGAACTCCTGAATCGGGGCTATCTCACGCACCGAACAGGATGAGTGCTCAGGAGGCGGTGCGAGCTTTGATGATGTTCAGTGCGCTACCGGCCTTGAACCACTCAATCTGATCGTTCGAGAAGGTGTGGTTGGTTGGGAACGAGACAACCTCGCCGGATGGCTTGGTGACCTCGACGATGACCTGCTGGTCAGGAGCGAGATCGGCAAGACTACGAACGGCGATGCGGTCGTCCTCGCCGATCTGGTCGTAGTCGGCTGGATCAGCGAAGGTCAGTGGCACCACGCCCTGCTTTTTCAGGTTGGTCTCGTGGATACGAGCAAACGAGCGAGCGATGGCCACGAGTCCGTTCCGAAAGCGGGGCTCCATAGCGGCGTGTTCGCGGCTCGAGCCTTCGCCCATGTTCTCGTCGCCGATCACGACCCACTGAACACCCGCCTCGTGGTAGTCCTTGGCGAGCTCAGGGAAGAGCTTGATCGAGCCGTCGACCTGGCTCTTGCCGTAGCCGACTTCGTACGCGGAGCCGTCGGCCTGCGCGTAGGCGTTGACAGCGCCGAGATACAGGTTGCCGGAGATGTTTTCGAGGTGGCCGCGGTACTTGAGCCATGGACCAGCCATCGAGATGTGGTCGGTGGTGAACTTGCCCTGAGCCTTGACAAGCACGGGGAGGTCTTCGTAGTCGGACCCATTCCATGGGGCGAATGCGTCGAGAAGTTGGAGACGATCGCTAGTGGGGGAGACCCGAATGTCGATACCAGAGCCGTCGGCGGGGGGAGCGACGAAGGTGTTCTCGCCTGGGTCGAAACCGGCCTCGGGAAGCTCAAGACCGATTGGGGTGGAGAGGGCGACTTCCTCGCCGGCGTCGTTGGTGATCGTGTCGTTGATCGGATCGAAGTCGAGGGTGCCGGCGAGCGCCAGAGCGATCACAGTCTCGGGCGACGTCACGAATGCGAGTGTCTCGGAGTCGCCGTCGTTTCGCTTCGGGAAGTTTCGGTTGTAGGAGGTGACGATCACGTTGGGGGTGCCTGTGGCGTGATCGGCTTCTTCGGAACGGTCCCACTGGCCGATGCACGGACCGCACGCGTTGGCGAGCACCACAGCACCGAGTGCTTCGAAGTCCTGGAGTAATCCGTCACGCACGATGGTGGCGCGGACCTGCTCAGAGCCGGGGGTGATGAGTAGGCGACTCTTGGCCTTTAGCCCCTTCGCCGTAGCCTCACGAGCGATTGATGCGGCGCGGGTAATGTCCTCGTACGAGGAGTTGGTGCAGCTACCGATTAACGCGGCGCTGACCTCGAGGGGCCAACCGTTGGCACGGGCTTCTTCGCCGAGTGCCGCAACCTCGCGGGCAAGGTCTGGGGTGTGGGGCCCGTTGATGTGCGGGGTCAGCGTGTCGAGATCGATCTCGATGACCTGGTCGTAGTAGTCCTGCGGGTTTGCAAGAACCGCATCGTCGGCGCGTAGGTGATGGGCGACGGCGTTGGCGGCGTCGGCGACGTCCTCGCGGCCGGTGCTCTTGAGATAGCGAGCGACTGAGTCGTCGTAGGCGAATACTGAAGTGGTGGCACCAATCTCGGCACCCATGTTGCAGATGGTGGCCTTGCCGGTACAGCTGATGTTGTTGGCGCCTTCGCCGAAGTACTCGACGATGGCACCGGTCCCGCCCTTGACGGTGAGGATCTCCGCCACCTTCAAGATGATGTCCTTTGGTGCGGTCCAACCGTTGAGCGAGCCGGTGAGCTTGACACCGATGAGCTTGGGCCACTTCACGTTCCACGGGAAGCCGGTCATGACGTCGACCGCATCAGCGCCACCAACGCCAACGGCGATCATGCCGATGCCGCCGCCATTGGGGGTGTGGCTGTCGGTGCCGATGATCATGGCGCCGGGGAAGGCGTACTGCTCGAGGACGACCTGGTGGATGATGCCGGAGCCGGGCTTCCAGAAGCCGCCGCCGTACTTGGCAGAAACGGATTCGAGGAAGTCATAGACCTCTTCGTTGGTGTCGACGGCGGCGAGAAGATCCTTCTTGCCGTCGACGCGAGCCTGGATGAGGTGATCGCAGTGGGTGGTGGTGGGGACGGCGACCTCGTTGAGGCCGGCGGTCATGAACTGGAGCCATGCCATCTGGGCGGTGGCGTCCTGCATGGCGACACGGTCAGGGCGAAGGTCGACGTAGGAGTCGCCCCGCTCGAGTTCCTGATCGGCTCGGTCAAGATGATTGATCAGGATCTTCTCGGCGAGCGTAAGGGCTCGGCCGAATCGCTCACGAGCGGCGCCGATGCGTTCGTCGAGGGTGGCATAGACGCCGTTGATCAGTTCGATGGGGGTACTGGCAGCTACAGCCATGATGGGACCTCGGTGTGCGTCGGTGGCGGCGGTTCTCGTGGCAGCCTAGGTAGGACCGGGTTGCCGAAACGGTTAGTCTAGTATAGTCAAGTAGACAAGTAGAAGACAAGTGCGTACGCCTCGATACCAACAGATTGCGGACGAACTCCGGCACCGCATCCGCGACGGTCAAACCGTCGCGGGTCGGTTGCTGCCCAGCGAGGCGACTTTCAGCGAAGAATTCGCCGTCAGCAGGGTCACTGTGCGCCGAGCGCTAGAGCAGCTCCGCGACGATGGGTTGATCGCCGCTCGCCAGGGCCTCGGCTGGTACGTGGCCGGCGAGCCGCTTCAGCAGTCGATCCACGAGCTCGACACCGTCGAGCAACAGCTGGCCCGGTCCGGCGTGGTGGCTGAACGTCGCATCATCGATTTTGCCTTCGTCGATGCCCCGCCGAAAGTTGCCCAGGTTCTGGGTGCGGGTCGAATGCTGGAGGTTCGTCGGGTCAATCTCGCCGACGGCGAACCGTTTGCGCGCGTCACCGTGTGGTGCCCTGAGCATCTGGGCGCCTCGTTGTCTCGCGACGATGTCGAGCAGCGATCGTTCTACGACCTGTTCTCCGGCGTGCTCGACATCTCGCTCGAAGGAGCGACTCAGACCATCGGCGCCGCCGCCGCATCGTCCAACGATGCCGCCGCCCTGGGCGTTCCCGCGAAATC
>Ga0233427_10003133_pt1 | contig 14776 bp, 20 predicted proteins | sample SI_118_April2016_5_FD_179885 | JGI IMG/M metagenome (GOLD analysis project Ga0233427, IMG submission 179885) | Seawater microbial communities from Saanich Inlet, British Columbia, Canada - SI_118_April2016_100_MG | ecosystem: Environmental > Aquatic > Marine > Inlet | place: Canada: British...
ACACAAAAGGAGATGCCTATTCAGTTGATCCTGGTCATGATGCCTGGGTTGTAGGTGATGAGACTGCAGAAGTAATCGAGTTTCATGGAAAATGGGGGGAATAAATTGAGCGCCATATTAATTATTTAAAGCCTTATGCTCAGGCGCCCATTTAGGATGGGTGGGTTTTCCCTGTTTTTTGATATTAACGGTGAATTTAAACTAACACCCAAGAATATACAAAAGTTACTGTTAGTGTGTAGATTGCTAATAAAAAAACGTATATCGGTTTTCCAGATAATTTGGGTGTTTTAATTTGTGATACGTTCAAGATTGAAAGGAATAGTCCACTCAATGCAAGGAAGATAGAAAAGCCAAATTTTTCAAAATACTCCGAAAACATAAATAAAAACACAAAGATAATGCTATTATTATCTATGGCTAATCCTGTGTACTTTGCATCATTAGATAAACCAAATGTACTAAAATAGCTGAGGCGAATAGCACCGAAAACCAACATTATAAATGCAACTGGCAAAAATAATGGATTAAAATTGGCATAACTTAAAATAAGGATTGCAGGTGTCACACCATAACTTACAACATCAATAAGAAGATCAAGTTGCCCACCAAATTGACTATCTGAGCCAGTTCTCCCCTTCATTTTACGAGCAATAAGGCCATCCGCCCAATCAAATGCAACAGCCCAAATCATGCCAATCATTGCAAGATTATAAATACCTAAAATTAAACAATAGATTGCAATTAATGTACAACACAAACCCGCAAGTGAACATACATTAGGAAGATCTTTAAGATAAAACAGAATTGGACGTGATGGTAGTACTTGTGCTGAAGTGTTTTTGGTTGTCATAGCAAGTCCTTTAAGTTAAGGGTTAAGTGCATAGTCTATGAAAGACAGGCAAAATTTTTTTTGTTGTATGCAAATTTGAATCATAAAAAATATTTAAAATATCAACTGGTTCGAGATTTTCGAGTGTTTGAAATTTCTCAACTTAATTATATTTTACTACTAAATAAATATCTTGTGATCGAGTATTCAGTTTGCACCAACTAACATTATTTAATAGGCAGGTAAAAGGATAAAGTATTTAATGATAGTCTATACGGTCGGAACATTTGATTTACTGCATGTAGGCCATCTTGCCTTGCTAAATCATTGTAAATTATTAGGAGATATTCTTGTTGTTGGGGTTGCCTCTGATGCAGTTGTTAAAATGTATAAACCTAATGTTCCTATTGTCCCATTAGAACAAAGGGTGGAAATGCTAGAGGCATTAAGTTGCGTTGATATTGTGCGCCCTTACCATCAACTTGAATATGTTTCTGGATGTAAAGCAGTGGGCGTAGACATCTTTGTTGTCGGTGAAGACTGGGGTAAAAAACCACATAATCTTGATGTAAATAACTATTTAAGAAAAATGGGAAAAAAAATAGCTCAGGTTACTTATAATCCAAGGACTTCATCAACTAAAATCAAAAAAATAGTTTTGGCTCAATCGCAAAAAGCCTTGGTATAAAATATTTCATTAATGAAAGTACCCTACCACCAACTCCTTCAAAAGTAGATTAAATATGCCTGACTTGAACTTGCCATTTGCCCTTACGTTTCCTGATCGTAGCCATGTCCTGTCCTTTCGCGTTGTGACCCGATTGTGACATAGGAAAAAGGTATGCTGAGAAATGGTGGGTGCGACAGGGATTGAACCTGTGACCCCTGCCGTGTCGAGGCAGTGGTTTACTGTGGAGCATGGCAAAATTAAGCAAGGAATTCCTAATAAATATATATTGAAATAGTCATTATTTTTTCTTGGCACACTTTTGGCACAGAAAGAAGAAAGAATGGCTAGTATTAGAAAACGAAATGGTAAGTGGCACGTTCAAGTGCGCCGTGCAAACTGCAAATCAATCACAAAAACTTTTACACTAAAAAAATATGCTGAACGTTGGGCGCGAGACATGGAACAAAAACTTGATAGGCAAGGTTTGCAAATTGATCATAAGGAGGCAACACTGCGTGATCTTGTTGATCGATACCTAACGGAGGTATCACCGTTAAAAAAATCTTATGAGATAGAGAAAGTAGTTCTTAAAAGTTTTTTAAGGGAAAAATTTGTTGATCTCTCAATCTATAGGATTACCTCTGAACACTTTGCCAAGTTCCGTGATCAGCGTTTACAGAAAATAAAACCTGCAACTTTTGTTAGACAGATTGGAATTATTAAACATTTGTTTAATACCGCTATAATCGAATGGAACTTTAATATTAAGAACCCGATAAACTCTATTCGAAAGCCTATCATCCGAAATAGTAGGAACAGACGTCTAACGGAAAGAGAATATCAGCAGCTTATTAATGGCAACTATCCGCATCAAATCCTTAGGCAAATAATTATTATTGCCCTTGAAACAGGAATGCGTAGAGGAGAGATTCTGAGAATAGAAAAAGATAACATAAAAGATAACACTTTATTTATTCCTCATACAAAGAACGGTGAGCCCAGAACCATTCCACTCTCAAAAAGAGCAAAGGGAATCCTGGAACACGTCCTGCTCCCCTTCCCTTTGACGGCTAATGGCTTAAGACTTGCTTGGGATAGATTAAAAAAACGATATGAAATACACGATCTTCACTTTCATGATCTGCGACATGAAGCGATAAGCAGATTCTTTGAACGTTCCTTGAGTGTTCCAGAAGTTGCACTTATCTCAGGTCACAAGGATGTGCGAATGCTATTCCGTTACACACACCTTAAGGCAGAGGATATTGTTGGGAAAATAAACTAATACTAAGTTGGCTACTTGGCAATATTATTTGGTGGGTTGGATTGATTTACATAATCATTTGGTATTTCTTTTAATATCTTTATAGGGAACATTGAGTGCCAAACACTCGAGGACAAGAGGGAGGACAGTCAGTTACATCTCTGAAATCTTTTTTGTCCTCTTTTATTATTTCTGATAAGGAATTATTATGATTACAGATTTAAGATCATATAAATTTATTACTTATATTCTGACGTCAATTCTAATCATCCTCTTTGCGATTTTATATATTCTAATATTCGCTGGGTTATTAATATTAATTGGGTTTGCAACTGGATTCCTTTTAGGGCCTAGGGGTATAGGGTTTTTATTACTTTCTGTTTGGGGTGGATATCGTACAGCTAAACATTTGCTGAGTAATCGTTGGCTTGAAATAAAACGCAGAGAATACGATAAAGTTAAAAAAGAAGAGAAACCAATTACAAAAGAATAAACTTCACACTTTCACACTACTTCACAGCTCTTTCTCTCGATTATCCTACCACAATACCGATACGGGATTAAGGGGGAAAATAATGGGGGAAGGGAAGGTTTCTTAGTTTATTTTTTAATAATTTTTAAAGCGGGTTAAATGACCCGCTTTAAAAATATTCTATTAAATAACTTTTAATAAGCCCTCATCATCAACCATTGCTTCAACTTGTGGAAAAGTACACATTGGTGCCCAACTCATCATGAAGCCGTGAAGTTTTTCATGACTTTCTGCATCTACAATTACATAACCATAGCCACTTGCTGAATTATGAACTCTAGCAATTTTAGTTACTCCTTCAGGAAATTCACCATCTCTTTCCTCTTGAGTCATATTTTTATAATACTCTTGTGCAGGTAATTTCTTATCATCATATAAAACGTATTTTAAGTGATATAACATTTTGTATCCTTTCAATTTGATTATTATTGATTATTAAAAATTAATATTGTTATTAGTGCTTAGTATTGCAAAATCAAGATATAAAAAATAACAGAAAACATGGTCGGGGAGAAAAGATTCGAACCTTAGACTACCTGATCCTAAACCTAATTATTTTTATTCCAAGAAGAGAAATCAAATATAATTTTTATTACCACGAACTATGAGGAATGTTGATAGTAAATTATTTAAACTTATTAATTCCTTTTTTGTTTAATAAATTATTTTTTTACACAATGTCAGTTACATCCCCTTTAGTCAACTTACATAATTGATTAAATGAGATTCCAAAAACTACAAATGGATGACCAGCTGCAGCATAGACAGTATCAAATCTTTTTAAATTTTTATCTATTAATATTTTTGAAGGAGGTGACTTATGTGCAAATGGAGATACTCCACCTATTGAAAATCCAGTAACTTCTTTACACTCTTCTGCGTCAGCCTTTACAATAATTTCACCGATAATATTTGTTACTTTTTTTAATGATATATAATTATCGCCAGATATTAAACATAGATAAAATTTATTTTTATCGTTATTTCTAAAAAGTAAACTTTTCACTATTGAGCCAATATTTTTTTTTAGTGAATTGGATGCATCTAATGCAGTTCTAGCAGTTTCTTCCAAAATAATTAGTTCAATTTTACTATTTACAGAATTTAAATAATTTTTTACTTTAATTACACTTTGCTTTTGTAGTAAATTCTTCATTAATTTATCCTACCACCAACCACGAGGAATGTTGAGAAAATATTATTGTTAGGGGGAATTAGTACAAATTTACCTATGTTTTTTTCCTTACAAAATCTTTAAGTGCAACTAGATAGTGTTTGTTTTTATTTACTCATTCATCCCCCATAATTTGTCTTCAGGCAAATATATAAAAACTTTATCATTTTCTGAAATTCCTTTTATTCCTAAGGATTGGACAGAGCATTCAAGTATAGTATCTTTAATTTTAATTTTATACCTTGTATTTGTTCCTGAAAAAATAATAGATGTAATAATTCCTGAAAAACAATTTTTTTGAAATATATTGTCTTTTGATATTTTTATATTTTCAGGACGAATTGCAAGTAAATGATTATCTAATAAGTCATTTTTATTTTTTTGATTGTAAATGATGAGTCCAATCTCTGTTTCAATATTTAAATTGTTAATTGTTGATTTTAGAAAATTAACACCTCCAAAAAATCTTGCGGCTCTTTCATTAATTGGGCATTCATAATATTCTTTTGGTGGTGCGTAGCTTTGTAATTTCCCATCAAAAATTAAAGCTATTTTATCTGCCAATAAAACAGCTTCTTCCTGATCATGAGTTACAAAAATTGTTGTAACTTTTAATTTTTGCTGAATAGTTATAATTAATTCTCGCATTTCATCTCTTAAATGGGCATCAAGATTGCTTAAAGGCTCATCTAATAATAAAAGTTTTGGTTTTGAAATTAAAGCACGAGCTAACGCAACTCTTTGCTGTTGTCCGCCTGATAATTGCTTTGGTTTTCTACCCCCTATGTCTGGTAGCTTAACTAATTCTAACATGTCCTTAACTTTTTCATCAATCTTGTCTTTATTTATACCCTTCATCTTTAGTGCGAAACCAACATTTTCGTTAACATTCATATAAGGAAATAATAAATAGTTCTGAAAAACCATAACAACATCTCTTTTCTCCGTCACAATGGGCAATAGAGATGTGTTATCTAAAATAATATCTCCGCTATCAGGCTGAAATAATCCTGTAATCATTTTCAATATTGTTGTTTTTCCGCAACCAGATGGTCCTAATAAAGCGACTAACTCTCCTGCTTTAATATTTAGATTAACATTATTAACTACTGGCCTGTCCATCCCAGAAAAATTTTTGTACAAATGTGAAATTTTTAAATCACTCATTTTATATGTAATCTTTCATGCTGTTGTTTAAAGTTTCCCAAGTCCATATTTTGCAGAAGAATCTCCTGTGACAAATTTAGAGGCAAAGAATAAAATTAATATTGTTGGAAAAATAAACACTATCGATAGTGCGGCGGTTAATGCAGGGTTACCCGATGAGGCTGTTGAGAAAACAAGCAGTGGCAAAGTCATAATTTTACCTGCTCCAATTAAAAAAGTTAATAAGTATTGACTCCAAGATACTAGAAAAGCAAATAAAGCTGCCACAACCATCCCCGGTGCTATTGCAGGAAGAGTAATCAAATAAAAAGTTTTGAATTTATTTGCACCCAATGTTCTAGCTTGGTGTTCAAAATCAGGATTATAATTAGCAAAAATTCCAGTCATTGTAAGAACGACGTATGGCATTATTGGCACTAAGTGAACTAAGCATACCCCAAAAAAACTTCCTGATAAACCTAATGAAATAAAATTAATATTTAAACCTAATACAAATGCAATTGGAGGTAGTATGGTGGGGGAGATCATAATAAAAATAATTATTTTTTTAAATCTAAAATTAAGCAAACCTAAAACTCTGGCTGCAGGAAGAGCTATTATAATTGATGCGATTGTAACTATTAAACCTATAGTTAAGCTATTAAGCAATGCTTTAATAATAGTTGGGTTTGATAGCCATAATTCTAAAAAATTATCAAAAGATCTATTGTCTATTTTTGGTATTAATTTAAGTCTTACCCATGCCTGGAGACTAAGTTCTTTTGGAACTAATTGAGGATAAAACCATCTAAAAGAAAAAGCATTTATAAAAAAAGCAATGAGCGGAAGTATTAAGATGAAAGCACCTAAGTAAATAGCATAAATATTTATTTTTTTTAAATTAGTATTCATAAATTTAATTTTTTCTTATTTTGCTTTGAATTAGCCAAAAATATATAATAACTAAGATCATAACTATCATTGCAATAATTATGCTAAGTGCCATACCTTCACTTCTAGCGTTAAGGTCTGGGTTTAGAAAAAATTCAAAAGCCATTACAGGTAACATTTGAGGATAGCTTATCCCAAGAAGCGCGGGAACTTCATATGCTCCAAAACTAAATGCAAAAACAATTATTGAGGCAGAAAAAAGACTTGGCATTATCAGCGGAAGAATGACATATCTAAATCTTTGCCATTTATTAGCACCTAAACTTTGCGCTAATTCTTCAAAATTTTCTCCAAGAGACTGAAGTACAGACATCAATATGATAAAGAAAAAAGCTGATTCTTTCCAAACATATGTCAAAATTATTCCTAACCCATATTTATCTTTTACTAAAATTGGAAAATCACTAGGTGACCCAATTAATCCAACTTGTGAAGACATTCTTGCTAAAAGCCCACTTTGTGAAAAAACAAAAATCATTCCAATCGCTACCACAAGATGTGGCATAGGTAAATTTAAAGAATATATAAAATTACAAAAAGTTTTAGCAAAAAAAGTTTTTCTAATAGCTAACGCTCCAAATAAAGCAAATGCTGCTGCTAAAAAAGTGCTAACGAAACTAACCCATAAATTTAAACCTAATCCTGTCCAAAATAATTTTGCATATCTCTCCGAAAACATAACATTATAATATGCATCAAAATTAATATCATATTTTTGTATGGCAGGTTGATAACCAAGGCTTTGAAGGAGACCATAAAAAATGCCTCCAAAGAATAATGTAATGATAATTAAAAGAGGAGAAGTTAAAGAAAGTATTATTTTTAATCTATCTCCGCTCATTTTTTTATTCTATTTTAATAAAACGTTAGCAAACCAGTCAGCTTCAATTTTATCTTGGTACTCCGCAGCAATATCAGAAACTAGAGCTTTAGCTAAAATTCCTTGATCTTCTGCAGCGTCACCTAAATTATTTTGAGCATCTTTAATAGCTGCTATTCCTTCCAAATTAGTAACTTTATCAGTGCCAATACCCCATCCGCAACAAAAGCCATTAGCAGGTTGAACCTGCGCAGCTTGTAATATTGGTTCTAAAACTAAATCAGCATATATCAGTGCAGCTGCTTTATTCGGAGCATTATAAGGAATGGCCCAATAATTAAAGTCACCAATCATATTTTTGAAAAAAGAAAAAGCTCTAGAAGTAAGTGGTGTTGTGCCAGAAGAGTTTGTTGGACCTGCTCCCCTAGGAGATTGAGTAAAGCTCATATCAACTTCTCCATTAGCAAAAAGAGCATGCATGTCAGCATTGTTTGCTGGATAAGTTTCACCACTTCTGTGTAAATTTTCTTCCCAAGAATTTAATAACCTCCAAACTTTTGGAGCCCACTTAGTATATAATTCATCATTATAAGGCCCAACCCATTGATCATGGCCACCACTTAACTCAAAGAAAATTTGCTTAATAAATCTTGTTCCAACGAAACCAGCTTTACCAGGTTTGATATAAGTAAATCTACCTGGATTATTAGAAATCCAGTTACTCAATTCTCCATAGTTTCTTGGCATATCTTCGTAGTTATTTCTAGCTGAGTCATATATGAAATGAAATTGTGCACTAGACCAAGGACTTTCCATACCTTCTACAGATCTTCCAAAGTCTAAATTTACGGCAGGATTGTCCCATGCAACATATTTGCTATTCGGTAATCCTGTAGCAAAAGGTCCATATAAAAGACCAGCTTGTTTTAAAGTCCAGAAGTTTTCTCCATTAATCCAAATTAAGTCAATAGAACCATTGTCTTCAGTTATACCAGCTTCTTTTTCACTTAAAACTTGATTAACTGCATCAATTGTACCTGCAATCCCCACTCTATTTAAAGTAATACTATAATCATTTTTTAATGGAACTCCGTAGAAATCATCTACAAAACTGTTAATTGCATCAGAGCCACCCCACATATAAACGTTTACTTGTTGGCCTTCTGCCGCAGCTTTAACGTCATCCCAGGAATTAAATCCAGGTGCAACTTCAGCTGAAACTAATTTTGAAAAAAACAAACTAATTATAGCAAAAGTAATAAATTTAAATTTATTATTCATTTCATCTCCTTTTTTTTATTATCAAATAAATATTTTCTTGATCTTTAGATCCCATACTATGTACAAAAATATTTAATGGATAATAGTTTAGATTAGTCAAGAGAATGCTGGTTAAAATAAATGCTGTGCTTACCCATTTTAATTATTTCAAAAATATAAATTTCATAAACAAACCTAAAACTGGTAAATGCTTATTAAATAATAGGTAGAAAGTGCTTTACCCTTTTCATCCGTGGGCATTGTCGTTTCTGATGAAAAGAAATCAATCATTGATTTAGTGGGCGGCAAACCAATAGGGGGTGTAGAAAATCTAAAAATACTTCCTTGCTATTTTTGTTAAGTTTTGTTTCAAGATATAAAAGTTGTATCATAGAATTAACCTTTCATATCATAAAAGATTTCACCCATAACTGAGACATTCGCATATTGCATCGCAGATGCAAATTTTTCCCAATGAGCGGCTTCCTTGGTTCTGCCTATGTGGTTTTGAATATGTTCTGGTTGAGACCATTTTTCATTCACAGTAAATATAATATTTCCTGTTTTACCATCTTCTGGATTAGTAGGGTTGTTCAACTCTTCAGCTTTAGTAAAATAAGCATCTACAGGATTATCTCCTCTAGGATTATCAGAAGTGTAGTTAGTTTTCATATGTTCTGCATGAGCTTTAAGAGCTTCTTCTACTTCAACAGCTTTATCAGCGGACACTTTGTAAGATATGTTAATACAATGCATAATATTCCTTTTTTTGAAATCTGTTTATCTTTTTTGTAATAAAATCTTAATATAGCAATTAAAAAAAATGCAAATACTCACGAAAAAGTAACTACTTGCTTAATTAATATATCAATATAGATATTGTAAAATGAATCACCCTAGAACAATAAAAACACAATGTGGAATTGATAAATATCATTTTCTTATCCAACGAAAAAGCTTATTTGGAAAGATCCGCCTATATTTGTATGTATTTGTTGCTACACTTGTTGATTTGTTTAAGAAATAAAAAATCCTATTTCTTTTATGTACCGCAAGATTTTATTTATTTTTTTGTTATCTGTAGGTCTCTCATTATTTTATCTAAGAGAAATTATTAATTTTCCTTTATTTATTGGGTATCAAAATCAAATATTAATCTTTGTTAGTAATTATTTTTTTTTGAGTCTCTTTGTTTTCATTCTAGCGTATATCATTATCATTATTTTTTCTATTCCTGGATCTCTGTTTATGAGTCTTTTGGGAGGGTATTTATATTCGACATATTTAGGGGGAATTATTAATCTATTAAGTGCTACTATCGGGGCTACTTTATTTTTTGTTTTTTCTAATTTTCTTATTAGTCGCTCTTTTCAATTAGAGAAATTTTCATACTATACAAAAATTAAAGAAGGTTTTGCAAAAAATAGTTTTTGGTATCTATTATTTTTTCGCCTGGTGCCTATTTTCCCGTTTTTTATTATTAATATTATAGCTGCTACCCTGCATATACCTATTCGTACATTCATAGCAGCTTCATTGATTGGAATGTTACCGGGATCATTAATCTTTGCCTATGTTGGTAACAATTTAAATATTGAAATAGTAAATAACGATAATTTTGAATTATCAACTTTAATATCTTCTAAGATCATTGTTGTATTTGTGCTATTAGGGATAACATCATTAATCCCGATACTTTTCAAAAAGTGGAAATATGATTGATAGATATATTCATGAACGAATGCAGAAACCTTTGATTTTTATAGCTCTCAAGATTCAAAAAACACAAATTACTCCTAATCAAGTTTCTCTCATTGGAAAATTTTTCGGCCTGATAGCCATGATTCTTATAATAAATTCTTTTTTTATTTTGGCATTGATATTTATTCTCATTAACAGGGTTTTTGATGGAGTAGATGGTGCATTAGCTAGACTTACCAATAAAACAACCCCTTACGGAGCATTTTTTGATATTGTTTGCGACTATGTTATATACGCTGGTGTTGTGCTGGCGTTTGCTTTAAATAATCTTTCTAACGCTCTAGCAGCAAGTGTACTGTTGTTTTCTTTTACAATTACGGGAGTAAGTTTTCTAGCTAAGTCAGCAACATCGAAAAAAATTGATAAAGCAAATACAGCCTACGCAAAAAAAGGTTTTTTCTATCATTTTGGCATAGCAGAGGGTTTTGAAACAATTGTTTTTCTTTCGCTTATTTGTTTGTTTCCTTTCTATTTTAATATTCTATCTTATGCGTTTTCCGCAATCTGCGGGATAACGGTTGTGCAGCGTTTTTTGACCTACCAAGAGTAAAATTTATTTTTTGATAAAGGGCCGCCGAATTAGAGTGAAGAGTGTTTGCTCCTTATCTCCTTCAACGCCAATTATCATTCCTATAAAGCGCAACATTGAAGATCGGGTGTAAAATAATCTATCCCACCAACTAAAAATAGTAGAATAATTGGAATCGGTGTTAGTTTGTTTAGCATGATGATGCACCCAGTGAATAGAAGGTGTGACTATTATATATGATAAGATTTTTTCTGCGCGATGAAATAAATTGATATTGGAGTGATGAAAAATAGAAGCCAGTAAAATTATTCCCTCAATAATAATTAAATTCATGAAAGAAATATTAAATATAATAATAATGAAAAATCTAGCACACGCACTTAATATTACTTCCCCAAAATGAAATCTCACTGCGGTTGTTAAATCTAAAGTTTCGTCTAAGTGATGAACATGATGAAAGCGCCATAAAAAAGAGATTTTATGATTAAGGCGATGCCACCAATACAAGAAAACATCCAAAATCAATAAGTTGAATAAAAAATAAATGACAGCATTCTCAAATACAAATAAACTATGCAAATGTTTTTGTGTTGCCCAGAGAGAGACAGGAAGTATTAATAAAGGAGACAGAAGAGAATTGCATATCCAAAAAAAAATATTTTTTTTCATACGATTAAATTTTGATTGAAAGAGTATTTTTTCCTTAGGAAAAATTGATTCAAAAAAACCTACAATTAATATTCCTATCAATATTATCAAAGACTTAATAAGCATCAAAAAATAGACATGTTTAAAGAGTTACAAATTCTTCTGCAGTTGTTGGATGCATTGCAATCGTTTGATCAAATTGTCTTTTTGTGACACCAGCAGTCAAACTGACTGCTAAACTTTGTATAATTTCAGGACTATCCATTCCAACCATATGTATGCCTAAAACTTTATCAGTTTCTTTTTCGACAATTAGTTTCATTAATATTTTACTGTCGATTTCTGTAAGTGAATATTTCATGGGAGTAAAAGAGGTTATATATTTTTTAATATTAATTTTTCTTTTGATCGCCTCCTTTTCACTTAATCCAACAGTAGCAAGAGGAGGGTCTGTAAAAACAGCTGTTGGTATCAATGAGTAATTAAGATACCGTTTATTATTCCCAAATTCACTATCTGAAAAAGCATGTCCTTCACGAATAGCTAAAGGGGTTAAATTTACTCTATCGGTTACATCTCCGATAGCAAAAATATTATCCAAATTAGTTTTAGAATACTTGTCCACTTTAATTGAGTTATTGCTATTTAGATCAATTTTAATTGCGCTCAGATTCAAACCATCAATATTTGGTAAGCGGCCTAGAGCAGATAAAACCAATTCTGTTTTAAAAGTGCTTTTATCTGTAAATAAAACTTCAAATTGATCTTTTCCTAGCTGAGAGATGTCTTCAATATCTTTTTCTAGGACAAATTTAATTCCTTTTTTTTTCATTTGATTTTGCAGAAAAGAATTTATTTCATTATCAAATATTTTTAATATTTGTTTTCCTCTATAAATTAAAGTCGTATTGACCCCAAGACCATGCAATATACTAGCAAATTCAGCTGCAATATATCCACCCCCCAATATCACGATATTTTGAGGAAGTTTTTTAAGGTAAAATAGTTCATCAGACGTTAAAATCTTCTTTGAGGAAGAGTAAGAAGGACGGACTACTTTTCCGCCAGTTGCAATTAATATTTTTTCACCCGTAATTTTTACATCATTAACATTAAGGGTATGTCTGTCTATAAAGGTGGCAAAGCCATTAAACATGTCTACTTTGTTTTTTTTTAGGATATTCTTGTAAATTAAATTTAATCTATCAATTTCTTTATCCTTATTTATTATGAGATTTTTCCAGTTAAAAATAGCTTCTTTTTTAAATGTCCATCCAAAAGATTTAGCAATTTCAAAATCTTCCTTAAAATGAGAGGCATAGGAAAAAAGTTTTTTGGGAACACATCCTTTATTAACACATGTGCCACCGTATTTATCCCCTTCAATAATTGCTACCTTAGCTCCATATTGAGAGGCAATACGTGCGGCTCTTACACCGCCTGATCCAGCACCAATTACAATCAAATCGTAGTCATGGTTCATATAGAATTTATTTTTCCAAGTTTTATTAAAGTTTGATCAATATGTTTTTTATTGACATGGCCCCAAGTAGATATTTCTAAAATAATATGATCAAGGGTTTTACCAAAATTCGTTAGAGAGTATTCAACCTTAGGAGGAATGGTCTTAAAGTCTTTTCGGTGAATAAAATTACCAAGCTGCAATTCTTTCAATTGTTGTGATAACATCTTGATTGATATTTCAGGCATTTCTTTCTTTAATTCTCCAAATCGATAGGTTTTTTTTGTTAATTTCCAAAGAATGCATATTTTCCATTTACCGCTGATGACTTCTAAACACCGTTCAACCGGACAGGAGGATTTAATTTTTCTCATAGATTAGATTTATGTGATTTTCGAAAATTAATGATAGCATAAAAAATTAGAATAACATGAAAAGCTAAGAGAGGTAATAGAATAAAATCTAACCATGCTAACCAGGATGCAATTCCTAAAAAAGTTAAAATAATTATAAGGAAGGGCGTAAAACAACAAAGGGATGTTAATAGAGTCCCAACTATTCCTATTTTTAATATTTTTTTGTTCATTTTTTTCCTTAGGTTTTTTTGCATTTACTATAGTATCTAAAAAGTAAGTACTAGTATTAATATACTATACTGCCTATATATATATTGTAAAGGAAAATAACTATATGACAATACATTATCTATTTGTAGATGAGAAAAAAGAAGTTAAAAAAACTTTAATTAGTTTTGAAACATTTATTGATCAATTTAACAATATTAAGCCATCTATTTCAAAAAGATATAAACTTAAGACTCAGATTTTAAAAGAGGTAAAAAATGAAAATTGAAATCTATACTTCTCCTACCTGCGGATATTGTATTCGTGCTAAAAAACTTTTGCAAAACAAAAATATTCATTTCATTGAGCACAGCATTTTTTTTCACCCAAAAAAGAAAAAAGAAATGATTGAGAGAAGCGGGGGGAAAATGACAGTCCCTCTAATTTTTATTAATAATGAATATTTCACTGATAGTGATGGATTACAAAAACTACAAGATCAAGGTTTGCTTGACGATATTTTACACATGAGAAAAAAATAACAGAATTTTTGAAAGGATAAATTATGACTGGATCATGTTCTACTTTAAATTTACTTGCCTATAATGATACTAAGGAAGCAATAAAAAAAGATCCCTCTAAGGGTAAGGGAGAATTCAAAACAGTTACCATCTGGAAAGATGGAGCCTTGGCAGAAACTACTGCAAGAAGTTTCACAATTAAAACCGATGAACCAACTCCTTTAGGAGGGGGCGATACTGCAATTGACCCTATGGAATTGTTATTAGGAGCACTAGGTTCTTGCCTTACCATAGGCTGGATTACTCAGGCAAATTTAAAGAGAATTAAATACAAAAACTTAAAAATTGAAGTCACAGCACCATTTGATTTGCAGGGATATTTAGCTTTGGATAAAAATGTTCGACCCGGCTTTAGTGAACTAAAATATCAAGTACAAGTTGAAACAGATGCTGAAAAAGAAATTCTTGAAGAAATAAGAAAAGCGTCAGAAAAGTTATCTCCTATGTTTGATAATATATTAAATAAGACAAAGATTGAGGGTGAGATTATTTATGTATAAAATTAATAAAATATCATTTTTTCTTTTACGCTTTAGTTTAGCTGGAATATTTGTGTATCATGGAATGGGAAAGTTGCAACATC